>Ga0210040_10000067_pt1 | contig 230991 bp, 202 predicted proteins | sample CryGeyCG12114_NA_FD_185462 | JGI IMG/M metagenome (GOLD analysis project Ga0210040, IMG submission 185462) | Groundwater microbial communities from aquifer - Crystal Geyser CG19_WC_8/21/14_NA (SPAdes) (version 2) | ecosystem: Environmental > Aquatic > Deep subsurface > Groundwater | place...
TATGTAATAGATTCCCGCTCGGGTGATTTCATGCTGTCGGATTATAAACCCAAAGCGGGTTGGTGGTCCGGATTAGAAGATATTTACAACGGCTCCTTGTATTTACACCTAGGCAACAACCAGCAATTTGGCCGCCACGAAGGAATTCTGGCCTTGAATGCCGGAACCGGGGAGATGCGCTGGGAAAGACCAGCCTATAGTTTTTACGGCTTAACCGCCCATTACCTGCTCGCTAAAGAATTAAACCAGGAAAATCCAAACCTGATTGGTTTGGATTACCTGACCGGTAGTATAGTTTCTGATGCTTTAACCAGTACGCAAGCCCATACTGATTTAAGTGCTTTTCAGGCCCAAAGAGTGCTGCTGGCAAAAGTGCCTGGTCATTACCCGGCAGATAATATGTTTTTTCCTGAATTGCAGTTATTTTTGCAGAAGAAGATTGGCACCGTAGCAATGCTGGCCATCGACTACCTGGAAACAAACCGCTATTTTATAATGGGTTATTACCATACGCTGCCCTACTTAAAATATACTTACCAGGTAGCCGTTTTTAGTTTGGCCGGGGAATTGCTGCTGCAAGAAGAATTAATTAGCAATACGGACGCAATAAGTCTGGATAATTTTTTTATATTAAACGATACTTTGATTTTAGCTCAGAATAAAGATTTGCTGTTGGGTTACGCGCTCTAATTTTAGATGAGGATTATGAATAAACGTACATTTTTAACTTTAACCTGCTCTTCTTTGTTGTGGCAAGGAGCGGCTATGGCCGGGAGTTTACCGGTTGATTCGGTGGGTACAGAATATAGAAACGGTAAAACTTTTGTTGTACACCGGGTAGAACCTAAAGAAACCGTATTTGCTTTAAGTCGCCGGTATCACGTTACGGTTGACCAGATTGTAAATGCAAATACTAATATTCAGAGCGGGCTCAGTATTGGTCAGATGGTATATATACCGCGGGCTACCGCCACCGCAGTAGCAGCAGCCCCCCTAAGCACTGCCGGTGCCACAACAACCGGAGTACCGGCTTCTGCTACCGCAACTTCTAAAACGTTTGTTGTGGATGCCCAGGGGAATAAGTTGCACCGCATAGCGCCCAAACAAACATTATACGCTATATCCCGCCTTTACGCCGTATCTACGGATGATTTGAAGAAGTGGAATAAGTTAACTTCTAACGAAATAACAGTAGGGGACGATTTAATAGTGGGAGTGGGTAGTAAGCCTACCACGGCCCCGCAGTATGTACCCGAAATGGATGATGATGTGGCCACTATCCAACCCGCTTCCCCGGCACCGGTGGGGGTGGCTAACACTTCTCCGCCACTTGCCGAGCCAGTTAACCGCCCCAGCACCGCATCCGCCGGAACGAGTCAGCCGGTGGTTACCGCTTCGGCATCTTCCGCTCCGGTAGAAAGAACTGTTTCCGGTTCGGGCGCCATCAGCAAGGTAACGGAAAATGGTTTGGCCGAAATACTTGAAAACCGTTCCGACAACAACAAATATCTGGCCCTGCATAAGTCGGCGCCGATTGGTACTATTCTGCAGGTTAAAAATGTAAGTAACGGACAAAGTGTTTACGTGCGGGTTATTGGTAAGCTGCCGGAGGCCGAAACCAACGATAAAGTAATTGTAAAGCTATCGAGCCGGGCTTACCAGAAACTGGCGACGGCCAATAACCAGTTCCGCGTAGAAGTTTCGTATATGCCTTAAATCCTAGATCACAATAAAGAGAAAGCCCATTTGCTGGTACCGAACCGGAAAATGGGCTTTCTCTTTCCTTCACCTGATGGCGTATTCTCCCGAAAATATAAAACATTTGCTCGATGACCGGTATTTAAAATATAACCGGCCGGCCTTTATTGCGCAAGACCCTATTGTTATTCCGCACGCTTTCACGGAACTCCAGGACATAGAAATTGCCGGTTTTTTTGCCGCTATCCTGGCCTGGGGGCAAAGACCAACTATTATAAAAAAATGCCGGGAATTAATGCAACGTCTGGACCAGGCACCTTTTCAGTTTATAACCCAATGCCAGGATAACGATTTGAAAGCTTTATTGGGCTTTAAACACCGCACTTTCAACGATACTGATTTATTGTACCTCGTATCTTTTTTTAAAGAGTTTTACCAAAATTATTATTCCTTGGAAGAAGCATTTACCGGTAGTGGCCACATCCAAAATCAAAAGCAGCGGCTGGAGCATTTTTATAACCAAGTTTTTGCGCTTCCGGATGCACCCCACCGCACCAGGAAGCATATTTCCAGTCCGGCCAAAAAATCGGCTTGTAAACGAATAAATATGTATTTGCGCTGGATGGTGCGGCAAGATAATAAAGGCGTGGATTTTGGTATCTGGCAAAAGATAAAACCCGCCGATTTAATTTGCCCCTGCGACGTACACGTGGTGCGGGTAGCCCGCAAATTAGGCCTTATTACCCGTACCCAAACCGACTGGGAAGCGGCCGTGGAGCTGACCCAACATTTACAACAGTTCGACCCGCAAGATCCGGTAAAGTACGACTTTGCTTTATTTGGCTTAGGAATAGAAGAGAAGTTCTAACCGGCATCTCTGGCGCGGATTTACTTCCGTGCCTTTTTAATTTAAACAGGAAGCAAATAAGTATTCTATACTGTTAGTAAAAATTAGTTTAAATATATTTTTATAGAAAGAAGTTATACTTGAAAAGTCACGGAAGTAAATCCGCGTCATAGATTAGGTAAATTGTTTTCAGTTCCGGCAGATACATTGTTTTAGGTTCAATATCAGTTGCAATGAGATTATTCCGGATATTGCTTATTTATTTGCTTTTCATTAGTTTAAATATGCCTGGTAAAAGCATAGCTTCCTGGTAAAATATGCGGTATTCCGGAAAATAAAGTTGTAAAAGAAAATCATTTGTTTACCAAAATTGTTACATATAGCTTAGCTCTATTAAAGAAAGAGCCAACAAAAAATAAGAAGATAAAAAAATAAAGATCCTTGATATACCCAGAAAACTTTGAAAATAAAATCGGATTTTCCCAGATTCGCGACAGCCTTGCTAGCCTGTGTCTCGGCTCTTTGGGGCAATCTTTTGTCCGCCGGATGCAATACCTCACCCGGTTCGACTTGTTACAAAAATTATTAAACCAAACGAACGAGTTTCGCGAAGTTTTGATGTCCGGTCAGGACTTTCCTACTGAATATTATTTTAATGTCAACGAACACCTGAACCGGGCCATGCTGGAAGGCGCTTACCTGGATGTAAAGGCTTTCTTTGAAATTAAAATGTCGTTGCGTACCATCCGGAAAGTATTAGGTTTTTTCCTCTTAGCCGAACCGGGCCGGTATATTACTTTGCGCAGCCTGGGCGAAGCAATCGAGATTGACCGTAACCTACTGGCGGCTCTAGACAAGGTGGTCGATGATAACGGGCAGGTGCGCGATAATGCTTCGCCGGAACTGGCTCGCATTAAAGCCGACCTGATCCAGCAGCAGGGCGTTTTACGGAAACAAATAAATAATGCTTTGCGCCAGGCAAAAGCTTCCGGCTGGACCAATGCGGATGCGGAGCCCACCGTGCGGGGCGGCCGCATTGTTATACCGGTACTGGCGGAGCATAAACGCAAAGTAAAAGGCTTGATTCACGATGAATCTGCTACTGGACAAACGGTTTATATAGAGCCGGATATCGTATTTGAATTAAACAACGACATTAAGGATTTGGAGAATGCGTACCATCGGGAATTAATCCGGATTTTAACGCAACTTACGAATCACATCCGGGCTTTTATCCCGGATTTAAAAAAGGCTTACCAATACCTGGGCTTAATCGATTTTATCCGGGCCAAAGCATTATACGCCTCGCGCATCGAAGCAACTTTGCCGGTTTTACATAAGCACCCCCAACTACAATGGCACGATGCCCGCCATCCTTTGCTGTACCAAAACTTTAAAAGCCAGGGGCGGGAAGTAGTTCCTTTATCTTTGCATTTGCATCCGGACCAGCGTATTCTACTTATTTCGGGACCTAATGCCGGGGGGAAATCGGTGGCCCTTAAAACCATTGGATTGCTGCAGTACATGCTGCAATGTGGTTTGCTGATTCCGGTACGGGAAGGTTCGGAAGCCGGTATGTTCGAAGATATATTTATTGATATCGGGGATGAGCAATCGCTGGAAAATGATTTGAGTACTTATAGTTCGCACCTGCAAAATATGAAGCAATTTGTGTTGATGGCCGGTAAGAAAAGTATGGTGCTGATAGATGAGTTTGGTACCGGTACCGAACCGGTTTTGGGCGGAGCCATTGCCGAAGCCGTGCTGGATAAATTAAATCAGCAAAAAGTATTTGGCGTGATTACCACCCACTATACCAACCTGAAAAACTTTGCGGAGCGCACGCCCGGTATTGTAAACGGCGCCATGCGCTACGACCACCAGGAGCTCAAACCGCTTTACACCCTGGATATAGGTAAACCGGGTTCTTCCTTTGCCATTGAGATTGCCCGTAAAATCGGTTTGCCTAAAGAAATAGTTAACAAAGCCAGCAACCTGGTGGGGCACGATAAAATCCGGTACGATCAGCTATTGGGGCAACTGGAAACCGAGAAAGCCGACTTGGAAAAACGCAACCGCGAACTGGAAATTCAGGAAAGAAAGCTGCGGCAATCGGTAAAAGAATATACCGACTTGAAGGAGCACATTGAAGAAAACCGGACCGGTATTATGCAGGAAGCCAAGCAAAAAGCTAAACTGCTTTTAAGAGATACGAACCAGCAGATTGAAGCTACCATTAAACAGATTAAAGACAGCCAGGCCGAGAAAGAACAAACGAAGCAGGCCCGTCAGCAGCTGGAAACCTTTACGGCCGAAAAGCTGAAACCGGAAGTTCGAACGGCAAAACGTACCGCTACGGCGGATAACAGCGAATTACAAGTGGGTGATTATGTCTCTTTGCTGGGGCAGGATTCGGTGGGTCAGATTGTTTCGCTAAAAGGCAAAACCGCTGAAGTGCTGTTTGGCGCTATTAAAACTATTGTAAAGGTGACCAACCTGGAACGGAGAACGAATAAACCAAAAAAGGAAAATAACGAACCCGCCCGCACAAACATGAACCTGACCCAACGCATGGCCGATTTTAATACTACGCTGGATGTGCGGGGCCAACGCGCCGAAGATGCCTTAACCCAGGTAATGGGCTACGTAGATGATGCGGTGATGCTGGGCCTACCCGAACTAAAAATTATACACGGTAGGGGCAATGGTATCCTGAAACAAGTATTACGGGATTACCTTCGTAGCGTACGGGAAGTAGCCAGCGTAGGCGATGAACACATTGAAAGGGGAGGAGACGGTGCTACGGTGGTGGTACTGAAATGAATAAAAAAAAGGAGCTTCAGGCTCCTTTTTTTTATTCATTTCAGTACCACTTTTTTGGTTATGGTAGATGGAGTATGCATATTTTTAAGTTAATTCAATGTAGAAGATTTAATACCTTTTGTACTGGATAAATTTAATATATTTGATTTTGTTACAATAGAAACTTACATTAATTGTTACTGGCGTTTATCCTGCTATATTGGCTGTATAAATGCCAGTGGTGTGTATACATACAAGTTAGCCAAAATTTATAATAAAAGTGAAAGAAAGAGTAGTTGTTAAAGGTACCGTCCTAACCTATGGTGAAAAGTGGTATGTGGGCGGGGAAATATATTCTTCAATCTTGCTTTCAATTATAAATAGTTGGATGTTAAATAACTATACGTTACAGGGAGCCTTAAATGTAGATTTAGAAGAATGGAAAGCCAGGAAGTATGGAAAAATAAAAGCTGCTATTTATGGCTATACAAGTGATATGCATAACCTGTCTATTAATTATTGTCTCTTAAAAGAAATTTTTAATGGAAGTGAATTTAATAAACATAAGAAGAATCTATACATAAGTCTCCTACTAGAGAACTATTTTACAAATATTAGAAGCTTATATGACTTTTTATCATTTTTTGTCCAAATCTGTTTGACAGATAAGCAACTTAAATCATTTCATGATATTGATTCATTAAATTCCCTATTGAAGTTCTCAAATAATAATAACAATAAAGAAAAGCTACCTTATAGAATTCATAAATTTTTAGATATTGTAGGTACGGGTTTAGAAAAAATAAAATTAATCAGGGACTTGATAGTTCATAGAGGTAAAGAGATTATTCTCACCTCATCCCATGGCGAAATATTAATAAGGATTCCAAAATTGGGTCTATTTAGTAATGATAATATGCTGCCAAATATTCTCAATAGTTCGGACGTTAGCTACAACTTAATTGAATACCTCAGAAAAATTACAAAAGAGCATTTCAGATTTTCAGAGGATTTGGGAGTGCTAATACTATCAGAATTATTAGAAAAACAAAATTATGATTGGGAGCTTTATTCTATAACAAATTATTGTATGGAAGATTTTACAGATTTCATGCTAAACCACAAAAAAAACTTTGGCTAACCACACCTAAAAAGCACTAGCGCACTTTTTAGCCCTGTACGTTATGGGTAAGTTAAAATATTAATGAAGAATAAATCAATAATCATAGTTGCGATCCTTTTCTTCCTGCTCCTTAATACTTCGTTGCTATGGGAGAAATTGCCAGGGTTCTGGGATATAGGGATTACGGCTGTCCTGATTATTGGCTTTTTGAGCTTGATGGTAGTGCTACTAGTGCAAATTGTTCTTATTATAAATGGGAGGTTTAAGAATAAGGAGGAAAAAATAAGTACTGCCGTTCTTGCATCAGTGCTTCTTTTGTCTATTCTCTTTCCATATGGAATGGTTGACTCTGCAACATTTGAAGAGCCTAACGTGATTTATGCCCAGTATGAAGGAGTAGCGGATTGTACCCAAACTTTGAAAATTAAAAAAAGTGGTCGGTTTAAATATACTTCAATATGCTTCGGAGTTGATGAATATGCAGGCACTTACAAAATCATAGGAGACACTATAAAGCTACAATATGAGAGTAAGGCTCCATTAGAATCTAAGTTGGCTTATGGGATAATCAAACTAGATAGTATAGTTTCAGAAAATGATACTGGTAAAATTATGTATTACAAGGATTTGCGTGAAGAAAAGCCTATTCCTCTAACAATAGCGCAATACGATTTGTAAAAAAAACATACCACTAACGGACTTGGCTAAAGCACACCAAGGTGTGGCTTAGCCAAGTCCGTTAGTGGTAATACTCATTTATATAATAAAACAATGTATAGTGATTTTTACACTTCAACAGATAAAACAATGTTGAATATTAACTTGATAGTTGACTTCCTTCAAAATAAGTCCTATTGGGCAAGAACAAGGAGTAGAGAAACTATAGAAATTTCGATAGGAAATTCGCTTTGTTTTGGATTATTTGACTCTAAAGACCAGCAAGTAGGTTTTGCTAGAGTAATTACTGATTTTGGGGTATTTGCATGGTTATTGGATGTATTTATTCTGGAAGAGTATCGAGGTAAAGGTTTAGGAAAATTATTGATGCAAGAGATAATGTCGCATCCTAGTTTACAAGGATTAAGAAGGTGGGGACTAGGAACGAATGATGCTCATGGCTTATATCAAAAGTTTGGTTTTACTCCTTTATCTAATCCAGAAATCATGATGGAAAAAATTAACAAGTAAGAAAGCACTTCCGCTAACCAAACCTATACAGCAGCACTGCCGCTGCATAGCCAAGAACGTTTGCGTACATATAAGATTAGGCTAACCTATAAAACCATCTACAAAATATTCACTTCCGGCGTTAATGTAATACCAAAGGTTTCTTTTACAGAAGCAATAATTTCGTAAGCCAAAGACCGGATTTGATGTCCCAGAGCACCGCCATAATTAACCAAAACCAACGCCTGATCGGCATGTACGCCATAGTTATCCAGCTTTTTGCCTTTCCAGCCGCAACGTTCAATCAGCCAGCCGGCCGGTACTTTTACTTTATTTTGGGGTGCCGGGTAACTTGGTATATCCGGGTAACGGAATTTTAAATCGGTAAAAGCTTCGGCCGAAATTTCCGGATTTTTAAAAAAAGAACCCGCATTACCGATAACCGCCGGATCAGGCAGTTTGCTTCGCCGGATTTGGATAACAGCATCGCTCAAAGCTTTCAGGGTAATTTCCTTTACCTGCATATTGGTCAGGGTATCTTTAATGGCCCCGTAAGAAGTATTAAAAATTGCCGTTTTAGAAAGTTTTAGAGTAACGTGCGTTACTACGTATTGTCCTTTAAGTTCTTTTTTAAAAACACTTTCGCGGTACCCAAAACCACAAGCTTCCGCCGCAAAATGCTTTACTTCGCCGGTAAATAGGTGCACCGCTTCTAAGCTGAAAAATACGTCTTTCAGTTCTACGCCGTAAGCCCCGATGTTTTGTAAAGGCGCCGCGCCCACGGTGCCGGGAATTAAAGAAAGATTTTCGATGCCGGCTAATTCATTTTCGATGCTGAATAAAACCAGGTCGTGCCACAACACACCGCCACCCGACTGCACCAAAGCAAATTCCGCATTTTCTTCCGTAATGGCCACACCTTGTATTTTATTGTGCAGCACTGTGCCGTCAAAATCCTGGGTAAATAAAATATTGCTGCCGCCGCCCAGTACCAACACTTTTTCTTTGTTTAACGCCGGCATTTGTAACAAAGCCTGTAATTCTGCTACCGAAGCAAAACTGGCGTATTGCGTTGCTTTAGCATCAATACCGAAAGTGTTCAGGTTTTTAAGCGAAAAGTTTTTCTGGAAAGTCATGCGTCAAAAATATTTCGGGTAAAGTTACGAAAACTAAACAATCTGTCTTGCGATATTCTATTTCTAAAACCAGACCGCATAAAATACGGTAAATTCTGGAATTTACTTTAAGTTTGACGTTTAGTAAGCCACCTTAGTCGGATGCGTATATGCAGGAAATGAAAGATAGTTTTAAGATGATTGCCACTACCCAGTTTGGGCTGGAAGAAGTTTTAGCCAGTGAACTTCGGGATTTGGGAGCGCAGGAGGTGCAGTTGAGTACGCGGGCGGTTGAATTTTGGGGAGATAAGAAGTTATTGTATATAGCTAATATCTGGTGCCGCACGGCTATCCGGGTGCTGGTACCTTTTGCTGATTTTTACGCCCGCGACGAAGAAGAAATGTACCGCCAGGTGAGCCGCATTTCTTGGCATCAATATTTATCTAACGACCAAACTTTTGCCATTAATGCCGTTGTGAGTAATTCTACTTTCCAGCATTCATTATTTTTAGCGCAGCTTACCAAAGATGCCATCGTGGACCAGTTTCGGCGGAAAACCGGTAACCGACCTAGTATAGATGTAGCCCGCCCCGATATTCGGCTGAACCTGCACATGTTCGAAAACAAAGTAACATTGGCCTTGGATGCTTCCGGCGATTCTTTGCACCGGCGCGGCTACCGCTTACAAACCAACGTAGCTCCCCTGAACGAAGTATTGGCTGCCGGTATTATAGCGCTAACGGGCTGGGATAAAAAATCCCCTTTCATCGACCCGATGTGCGGCTCTGGCACCTTATTAATTGAGGCAGCCATGCTGGCGTATAATATTGCGCCGGGTTTGTACCGGCAGCAAGGCTTTGGCTTTATGTCATGGCCGGATTACGACCAAAAACTATATGAAGATTTGCTGGCTGAAGCCCGCGAGCAAAGAATATCGGAAGCCGAAATTGATATTATCGGGTCGGATATAGACCCAGAATATATTAATGCGGCCCGCAACAACATAACGGAGGCGCAACTGGAAGATGAAATTCGGGTGCGGGTACGGGATATAAAAGAAGCAACCGGTACCGGTGAGCCAGGCATCGTGGTATTAAACCCGCCTTACGGTGAGCGCTTGGGCACCGACGACCTGAACCAGCTTTATAAGACTATTGGCGATACCCTGAAAACTAATTTTTCGGGGTACGATGCCTTTGTGTTTACCGGTAACCAGGAAGCCTCTAAAAATATTGGTTTGCGCACCTCCCGCCGTATTCCGCTTTACAACGGCCCTATTGAGTGCCGCTTGCTGAAATATGAGTTATACCGGGGAAGTAAAAAACAGCTACCAGATTAAAAGGATGTTTGTAAATAGGCATTTTGCTGTCTAATAATAATACGTACACATTAAACCTTCTACTAAACTGTACCTCTAAAAGTTCATCAGAAATGAATACAATTATCTAACCGGAGGATATTTCTGCATGAATTTACGCATCAGGTAAACGGCAATTGGAAAAATTGCCAGTATCGGCCAAATATATAATAATCCGATCATAAGTGATAGCAGTAAATTCCAGCCAAATGCGAGAGCATCTACTACTCTTACCAAAAAGTTATTGCCGGAAGTAATTCCAGCGCTATGTTCGTAAATTTCTAAGGTGATTGTACTGTAAGAAACGTGTTCTTGCAAATAGTTTATACGGGCTTGAGTTGCCTCTATTTCTTCCCGGATGGCCAATAACTGTTTTTCTATGGTAAAAATATCATCTAGCTTTTTTGCGTCTTTAAGTAAATCCAGGAAACGTTGCTCAACAACTTGTTTAGCTTTTAAACGTGCCGATATATCGACAAATTCTCCTGATACATCCTCGGAAGAAATATTCTTATAATCTAAATAAACGCTTTGGTTTATTAATTCCTTAAGTAAACTTTCCAGATTTTGGGAAGGCACCTGAATGATCATGGTAGTCTCCAATTCTTCATCTTGGCGTGTATCGTTGCTAGAGGCCAAAAAAGCGCCGTAATGTTGCAGTAAACTTTGTATTGTATCCGTTGATTTTTGATAATCCTTCACCTGAAATCGGACGGATGCCTGTCGGATTACTTTTGCCTCATTTCTGCTTTTGCTGGAGGTGTTATCTTCTTTTATATCATTACTTATTTGTTTGGCTTCTGATAAAGAGCTTAGGTTAGAACTGTTTAAATTATCTATCGTTTCTTTCTCAGCACTATGGCAAGCGTTTAAGAAATATAATGAGAATAAGATAAAAATCAGGCTAAGAAATTTCGAAAGGAGAATGGGAAATTTTATCATAGTGGTGCTTTTTATTTTAATACCACTCACTACAATAGGTAACCTGTTTTTATATCGACAATTTTAGGGTTTAGTAAAAAACAAAAAAGCACCCCGTAAGAGGTGCTTTCCTATATATTATAAAGGTTAAATCTTTATTAAATCCTTCTGATTTCGGCACCAATGGCATTTAAACGTTGGTCGATGTATTGGTAGCCGCGGTCTATTTGCTCTACATTGTCGATGATGCTTCTGCCTTCGGCGGATAAAGCAGCAATCAGCAAAGCAACTCCGGCCCGGATATCCGGGGAGGTCATGCGGATGCCCCGTAGTGGAACCTGCCGGTTCTGGCCAATAACGGTAGCCCGGTGCGGATCGCATAAAATAATTTGGGCGCCCATTTCGATCAATTTATCCACGAAGAACAAACGGCTTTCAAACATTTTCTGGTGAATCAGCACCGTACCTTTGGCTTGGGTAGCGGTTACCAGGGCTACACTAATCAAGTCGGGCGTAAAACCGGGCCAGATTTGGTCGGCAATGGTTAGTATACTGCCATCAATGTAAGTATCAATTTCGTAATGATCTTGTGCCGGAATATAAATGTCGTCTCCTCTAAATTCCATTTTCACGCCTAAACGCCGGAAAGTATCCGGAATAATTCCTAATTCCTGAATCTGGGCATTTTTAATGGTAATTTCGGAACCCGTCATGGGAGCAAGGCCCATAAAAGAACCAATTTCAATCATATCGGGCAACATGCGGTGCTCGGTGCCACCTAACTTTTCTACTCCTTCGATGGTGAGTAAATTAGAGCCGATGCCATTTATTTTGGCACCCATGCGGCACAGCATTTTGCAAAGTTGCTGCAGGTAAGGCTCACAGGCGGCATTGTAAATGGTTGTGATGCCTTCCGCTAAAACGGCTCCCATCACAATATTGGCCGTACCGGTTACCGAAGCTTCGTCCAGCAACATATAAGTGCCTTTTAATTTATTGGGGGCATCAATATGAAAGAAACTATCCTGCGAATCGTAAGAAAATTCAGCTCCTAATTTTTCCAGACCAATAAAGTGGGTGTCCATACGCCGCCGGCCAATTTTATCGCCGCCGGGTTTAGGTAATTTACAAGTACCGAAGCGGGCCAGCATGGGTCCCATAATCATCACCGATCCACGAATTGCCCGGCCTAGTGCCACGTAATTATCAGTATTCAGGTAATCCAGGTTGATATCATCCGCCTGAAAACGGTAAGTATCGGGGGCTAAGCGTTCTACTTTAACTCCTAATTCGGAAAGTAATTCAATTAATTTATTAACATCCCGGATATCGGGTATATTGGAAATCGTAATGGGTTCGGCAGAGAGCAACACGGCGCATAAAATCTGCAAAGCTTCGTTTTTTGCGCCCTGCGGATAAATGTCGCCTTGTAATTTTTTACCGCCAATAACTTCGAAAGAGGCCATTTAAGGAAATTAGTTAGTCCATAGTCCATGGTCCATAGTCCACAGTAATGGAGAATTATTGAATGATTTATAATTTAATATTAATTAATGCCCAATATCCGTCCAAAGCCAATTAACTTCACTACCATTTAATAACACAGATTATAACTGTTTTATTATTAATTATTGGCTTTCGACTCCGGACCGTAGACCAGCCATTAACCTATTGCTTTTTGCGTTGATTATTTTGGTTTTGCTTTTTGCGCAAATTATTGTTGTTGTTTTGGTCTTTTTGGTTGGAATAATTGTTTGGCGAAGAAGTACGCACATTTGATTCAAATAAATTATTAGCCTCCACCGTGGCCAGATCAATTGTTAATTGATTCTTCGATAATTCCCGCAGGTTGTTCACGATGATTTCATCGGTAATGTTATCGCGGTTGTACGTTTTGTACAAAGTTTTCATGAGTTTGCCCAGCGAGATAATGGCGGCTTCCTTTTCCTGCGGGTCTTGCAATTCAATAGCTTTCTGAATAAGATGCTCTACATTTTTACCGTAATGTTTATAGGAAGGCGGATTAGCCGGCAATTCCATGCGTTGCGGTTTATCGTTCAGATATTCCATGGCGCTGAGCGGATAAGGACTGTCTACATCTAGTTTGCCATCCGACATCACGTATAAGTGGTTCCAGAGCTTTTGCGGCGAATCCTGCATTTCGCGTAAACTCGGGTTAAGTTTTGCCATCAGGCTTACCAACAAAGTTGAGGCGCGGGTACGATCGGCTTTTTCGGGTAAATTCAGAATGTATTTTACAATATTCTGCACGTTAATGCCGTATTCGCGCAGCAAAAGTTGTTGTTTAAAGGAAGAATTGGCAACCATGAAGGGATAGTTAGTTGGTCAAAGTTAAGAAAAAAATCGTATCAGGTAGCAGGTATCAGGTATCAGGACTTTACAATATTTAAATATAAATCCTGATACTTACGTCCTGATACCTGCTACTATTCGTGTATACGTAATTTGGCGAAGCTTAGTAATAAGGTTTTTTCGCCGGCTTCTTCAAAATCGATAATAGCTTTAATGCTATTTCCCTGGGTATCCATTTTAGCTACAACGCCAAAGCCAAACTTAGGATGCTCTACGCGCATGCCGGTCTGTAAGTTCGAAGTATCACTCGGTACAAAATCAGCGGGTGGTACGTAGTTGGTGGCTACTTTTTTAGGTGCGGCTGGTACCAGATTACTAACAGGGGTAGGGGTTTTGCGTTTTAGTACTTTCTCAAAAACGCCCGGACCATCGCCGCCATACTGGAAGTTCAGAAAAGAAGGTTCTATTTCATCAATAAAACGGCTTTTCTCGCATGCCCGCAAATTTCCCCACTGGTAACGACTGGTAGCGTAGGAGAGGGTTAGTTTTTTCTCGGCCCGGGTAATGGCTACATAAAATAAGCGCCGTTCTTCTTCCAGATCAGCCCGGGTGGTTAGCATCATTTGGCTCGGGAATAAGTTTTCTTCCATACCCACAATAAATACATTCCGGAACTCCAAACCTTTGGCCGAGTGGATGGTCATGAGGGTTACATACTCGCCGGTGTCTTCTTTTTTATTGTCTACATCGGTAAGCAAAGCAATATCCTGTAAGAAGGCCGATAAACTTTTGTCTTCTTTTTCCGGGTCATCTACAAATTCTTTTATCCCGTTGAGTAATTCTTGGATGTTTTCGTAGCGCGCCACGCCTTCTACCGATTTATCAGCATAAAGATCTTCGATAATCCCGGATTGTTTCGCAATATACTTTGCTGCTTCAAAGGCATCGTTCGTTTCGGCCAGTACCGTGAAGCTTTTTATTTTTGTAGCAAAATCCTCGATAGGTGTTGCCACCCGGCCGCTCAGAAAGCTTTTAGCATTACTCACCACTTCCCAGATAGTATGGTTACTTTCATCGGCTGCAACCACCAGTTTATCGATGGTGGTATCGCCAATACCCCGTTTGGGGTAATTGATAACCCGGCGAAGCGCCTGTTCATCGTTGTGGTTAACGGTAAGGCGCAGATAAGAGATAAGGTCTTTAATTTCTTTGCGCTGGTAAAAAGATAAGCCCCCAACAATCCGGTATTTGATGTTCAACCGGCGCAGCGCCTCTTCCATGGCCCGGCTTTGGGCGTTTGTGCGGTACAGAATAGCAAAATCTTCGTAGGAGAGATGGTTATTCATCTTCTCTTCAAAGATGGCGTTGGCAATAAGTTTTCCTTCTTCGTTATCCGAATTAGCCTTAATTACTTCAATTAAAGTACCTTCTTCATTGTCGGTGAAAACGTCTTTGCGGAGCTGGGCCTTATTATTTTTGATAACCGAATTGGCTGCCTGTACAATATTTTTGGTGGACCGGTAATTTTGTTCCAGTTTAAATACTTGCAGTTCCGGATAATCACGCTCGAAGTTGAGAATATTTTGAATATCGGCTCCCCGGAAAGCGTAAATACTTTGGGCATCATCGCCTACCACACAAATATTCCGGTCTTTAGCGGCCAGCTTACGGGTAATTAAATACTGCGAATAATTGGTGTCCTGGTACTCATCTACCATCACGTATTTAAATATATTTTGGTATTTGTTCAGGGCATCTACGTGGTCGCGGAACAGCACATTGGTGTTAAACAGCAAGTCGTCGAAATCCATGGCCCCGGATTTATAACAGCGGTTCTGGTAGGTTTCGTAGATTTTGCCAATTTTGGGGCGCATTGCCGCTTCATCATCGGCCTGTATGGTAGGGTCTTGCCGGTATTGCTGCCAGGAAATTAGTTTGTTTTTAGCCGCCGAAATTCGCCCCAGCACCATGCCGGGTTTGTATAATTTATCGTCCAGATCCATTTCCTTTACAATATTCCGGATCAGGGTTTTCGAGTCGTCAGTGTCGTAAATGGTAAAAGAACTGGGATAACCAATTTTAGGCGCTTCGGCGCGCAGGATGCGGGCAAATACCGAGTGAAAGGTACCCATCCAGATATTTTTGGCTTCGCCGCCCACCACCTTTTCAATCCGGTTGCGCATTTCGCGGGCCGCTTTATTCGTAAAGGTTAAAGATAATATATTAAAAGGATCAACCTTTTTATTTATTAAATGGGCAATGCGGTAAGTAAGTACGCGGGTTTTACCGGAACCGGCGCCCGCTATAATCATAACAGGACCTTCGGTTTGCTCTACTGCCTGCCGTTGAGATTCGTTGAGTAATTTAAGATAGTCCATCGCTGCTGAGCTGTCTGCTGTCATAAAAAAAGAAGGGCGAAGTTACGGAATTTTGCGCTTAAAATCTGCTATATCTAACTCGGAAATACACCTAACTGTTTGCATCTGTTTTTTATAACCGAGTAGATACAAAAATTATCTACGAAAATTTTGTAGATATACGAAAAATTTGTAACATTACGAGAGAGTTGTAAGTTTAAAATAAAAAATCTGATTATAAAAATTATGGAAAAGCTAACAAGCCAGGAAGAACAAGCCATGCAAGCCATTTGGCAGGTTGGAGAAGGCCACGTGAAATTGTTTCTGGAACAGATAAATGATGAAAAGTTGCGCTATACTACGCTGGCCTCCACCATAAAAAATTTAGAAAAGAAAGGCTATCTCACCAGTAGGCTGGTAGGCAATGTATATGTTTACAAACCAGCTATTCCGGAAAATGAATATAAAAAGAGATTTTTAAATGGGGTAGTGCAAAACTACTTTGCCAACTCTTATAAAGAGTTGGTTAACTTCTTCGTGGAGCAAAAAAAGCTCTCGGCCGATGAACTGAAGGAGATTATTGATTTGATTGAAGAGAAAAAGAATAAATAAAATACAGCGTTATGCCTGCTTTACTCCTCTATAGTTTTAAGTTATCTGTTTGCCTGGGGATAATTTATATGTTTTATCGCCTGTTTTTACGCAACATAACTTTTTTCAACTGGAATCGCTGGTATTTATTGGCAGGCACCGGCTTATCATTTTTATTTCCATTGGTTAACATTATTCCCTCAACAGAACATCGGAAACCTATTCATTTGCAAGTAATAAGAGATATACCAACGTTAAACAATTTATACAGTCCCGTTTTCAACGCCGTTGTTGCGCCTGACTCATTAGAGGAAAATTTGTACCGTTATATTCCTTTTCTTTTCGGATTAGGCATACTGGTGCAAGTGGGCAAATTAACTATTCAGTTTTTATCCTTTTTTCGCTTACGCCAGTCTGCTACTTCGCTACAGAATGGGGACATAGAAATTTATCAGGTTGATAAGAAGATTGCTCCTTTTTCTTTCGGTAATGCCATATTCCTGAATAAGAACCTGCTTCAGCCTACCGAGTTGCAAGAAATTATCCGGCATGAACTGGTGCATATAAACCAAAAACATACTATTGATGTGCTATGGCTGGAATTCATATGCCTGGTGAATTGGTATAACCCTTTTGCCTGGCTGATAAAGCAGGCTGCCCGGCAAAACCTGGAGTTTATTGCGGATAGCGCAGTATTAAAAGCTCCATCATCAGATAAAAAGCATTATCAGTATCTCTTATTAAAGGTTATTGGTTTACCCGACTTAAAAATTGCCAACCAGTTTAATATTTCTTCACTTAAAACCAGAATAAAAATGATGAACAGAATGCAAAGTACCAATCGGGAATTAGCAAGGTTCCTGTTGGTTTTACCTATGCTGGCTACTTTACTATGGGCCTGCCAAGACAATGAAGATACTTCTCTAAAGGACTTATCATCGACTCAGACTAAAAGTGCAGTTGATAAGCCAGGTTTACCAGAGGCACCCCCACCTCCGCCGCCTTTACCAGAACCGCCAGCACCCGGAATAAACCAAACACCGGGAGAGGCCATTACGGTGGATTCATTCTTAAAAAGGAATCCAGAAATCAAATATTTTAGTCCTATATTAAAAAATAATTCAATTACGTCGGTGGAGGTAGAGTTAAAATCGGGTAAAAAGGAAAACTATAATTTCAAAAATGAAGCTGAGTTGGCGCAGTTTCACCAACGATATGGATATTTCCCGATGCACAGTCCGCCGCCTCCACCGCCGCCTTTAGTTAAAGAGGTAAGTGAAGATCATAAATTATTTATGAAACGCAATCCACAAGTAGAATTTGTAGGCTGGCAAGGTGAGGAAACTATGGTTGTTTTTTATAAAACTGGTGAACGAGAAGAATACGACTTAAAGACTGAAGAAGGTAAAGCAAAGGCAGAAAAAAAATATGGTAAACTGCCAAAGTATCCAATTTAACCAGTTACATCAACCATATAGTTGAGGAGATTTATAATAAGCAATAAAAGAGCGGGTGAAATTTTTCCCGCTCTTTTGCTTTTACAAAATACACAACTATATCTCTGTTATTTGCTTCGTATCTGTAGCAACAACTTGCCAATAATCACAATATCATTGATCTTAATCCTAAGAATATTATTATAGCAATATTAGTATTACGTATTTATACCTGAATATTTAAGGGTTTATTCAAGTCTGCGCAATAGACTGCATTTTTTGTACGCCGTTTAAAAGAAGGAATGTTTAAGAGAACATTCAAAATGTTAAACAAAGTTAAATTTTACTACTTATGAACAGATTACTCTTAAAAGGAAAAATTTTTGTGTTGATGCTACTTGCAATGGGTGCCGCTACTTCTTGTAATGATGACGACGATGATGAAGACACCATGCTTACCCTACAATCTTTTATGCAGCAGGCTGCCGAAAGCGATTTGTTTGAAATAACAACCGGAGGATTCGCCACGCAAAAAGGTGTTATGACGGAAGTGAAAACATTTGGCCAGATGTTAGTAAATGACCATACAACCTCCAGTAACGAATTGAAGACGCTGGCCACCCAGAAAAGTGTTACCATATCTATGGCCTTACCGCAGGATAAAACAGCAAAAGCTACTCTCTTACAAAATGCTAGTGGAACCGCTTTTGATAAGCTATTTTCTGAAATGCAGGTTCAAGCCCACGAAGAAGCGATAGATCTTTACGAAAAAGCAGACCGGGATATTACAGATACCCAAGTGCAGGCTTTTATTGATAAAACTTTGCCAGTTTTGCGGATGCACTTAACTGAAGCCGAACGCCTGGAAGATATGACCGACTAAGCTGAGCAAGATTTTAAAAGATTTAAACTAAAATACCCGTAGCCACTTAAGCACGGGTATTTTAGTTTAAAAATTTATTTCTTCCTAAAATTTTTTTAATTTGCTATATTTAATAACCGGGTCAGTCCAGAGAAATTTCAAAATTATAAGCAAATTTGGGGGCAGAAAACTGGACAATTTCCTCAATTTCCAGCATGTTATCGTCGTCTTCTACAATTTTTTGGTAAACAATTTTTAGATTTTTAAAATCAGCCCGGCTAATACGCTGTGGAAATTAATCGTAAATTAACTTCTTATGCGCTTTTACTTGCATAATATTCTGATAATGCAGAATTAAATCAGATAAAATAGGGTAGAGCCTTTTACTATCAAATTCTTCCTCAACACTTTTTAAGTAAGCTAAGAGCAGGTACTTCTTGTATTCGAAATCGACAAGACCATCAGTCAGCCAATTTGTTGGTAACTTTCTCATAAAACTAAAATCAGTATTGAAATATAACCAAGCTGATCTGCATTAACAAGGGTAATTCAACACAAGGTTGATTTAAGTGCTATTTAAGCAGTCTGCGACCATGGCATTTAGTACTTAGCCAACTTCATCTTTGATTACCTTTACGTTTACAAATTTTTTTCTAAATAAGAATAAAATTTCGGCGGTGAGTCTAAAAAAAGTTAATTCAGAGGAATGTTTAGCAGTATCGCGTGTAGTTTTTCACGGTATTTTACACTACGAACTTTATTAGCTGTACTTTTGTATTATTTTAAAATATTTCAGAATGATAGTACTGCAACATACCGTTATCAGCGACGATATAAAAGATAAATTTTTTGTTTGCAACCTGGATAAGTGTAAAGGTGCCTGCTGTGTGGAAGGCGATTTAGGCGCTCCGTTAGAAGAAGAAGAACTGCAGTTATTACAGGATAACTACGAACATATAAAACCTTATTTATCGCAGGCAGGCCAGCAAGCCATTGCGGAGCAAGGTTTATACATTAAAGATTGGGAAGATGATTTTTCTACTACTACCATCAACGACCGGGAATGTGCTTATGCCATTTACGATGAGAACCTGACTTTGAAATGCGGAATTGAACAAGCTTACCTGGACGGCAAAATCAACTGGAAAAAGCCTATTTCCTGTCATTTATACCCGATCCGGATAACGAAATATGATGGTTTTGAAGCTTTAAACTATGATAAATGGGAGATATGCAACCCAGCTTGCGGATTTGGCGCGGACTTAGGTGTACGGGTATATCAATTTTTAAAAGAGCCGCTTATCCGTAAATACGGCGAAGAATGGTACCAGGATTTAGAAGATCTTGTTAATGCCTCCGAAGAAACTGTTTAGTAATTCGTAAATCGTTGTTCGTTACTTGTTGTTCGGATCAAAAAAGAGGCTGCCCTTTTTTGGGGCAGCCTCTTTTTATGGTAAATTTTTATTTCGAACAACGAACAACGATTTACGCTAAATCACTAAAATCGTAAGTATCGAGGTACTTGGTGGTAAAATCACCCGATTTAAAGTTTTCGTCGTCCATCATTTTCAGGTGGAAAGGAATAGTTGTTTTTACGCCTTCTACTACAAATTCGCTTAACGCCCGTTTCATTTTAACTAATGCTTCTTCCCGGGTTTGGGCACAAACAATCAGCTTGGCAATCATAGAATCGTAGTTTGGGGGAATGGTATAACCAGCATATACGTGGGTATCTACCCGCACGCCGTGTCCACCCGGAATATGCAAGGTGGTTATTTTACCCGGTGACGGACGGAAACCATTGCCCGGATCTTCGGCGTTTATGCGGCACTCAATGGCGTGCATTTGGGGGTAATAATTTTTGCCCGAAATAGGAATACCAGCCGCAACTTTTATCTGCTCTTTAATGAGGTCGTAGTTAATTACTTCTTCCGTAATGGGATGCTCTACCTGAATCCGGGTATTCATCTCCATAAAGTAAAAATCCTTATTCTTATCAACTAAGAATTCGATGGTACCTACGCCTTCGTATTGAATGGCATTGGCACCGGCAATGGCCGCTTTACCCATGGCATCCCGCAATTTACTATCGATAAAAGGAGAGGGGGTTTCTTCAATAAGTTTTTGGTGGCGCCGCTGAATACTGCAATCTCTTTCGGATAAATGGCAAGCTTTGCCGTACTGGTCGCCCACTAACTGAATTTCGATGTGACGAGGCTCTTCCACAAACTTCTCGAGGTAAACGCCATCATCTCCAAATGCATTTTTAGCTTCGGTGCGGGCATCATTCCAGGCTTTGGCAAATTCATCATCGTTGTTGATGATACGCATGCCACGTCCGCCGCCCCCGGCAGTTGCTTTCAGAATAACCGGGTATTTAATTTTGTTGGCGATTTTTATGCCTTCCTGAATGGATTTTAATAATCCCTCGGAACCCGGCACAATGGGTACGCCAGCTTTTTTCATGGTGGCTTTTGCCGAAGCTTTATCGCCCATGGCATTAATCATTTCGGGCGTAGCGCCAATAAACTTAATGCCGTTTTCCTGGCAAATACGGGAAAATTCCGCATTTTCGGATAAAAAGCCATACCCCGGATGAATTGCATCGGCATTTGTGATTTCGGCGGCCGAAATAATGCTGGGTATATTAAGGTAAGAGGCAGAGCTGGCCGGCGGGCCAATACAAACTGCTTCGTCGGCAAAACGTACGTGCAGGCTTTCCTTATCGGCAGTAGAATAAACCGCAACGGTTTTAATTCCCATTTCCTTACAAGTACGAATAATCCGCAGGGCTATCTCACCCCTATTGGCAACAAGTATTTTTTTAAACACAGATGATTAAATTAGAAATTAAAAATTAGAAATTAAAAATTGTCTCTTTGAAAATCATGATGAAAAAATCATTCATAATTTTTAATTTTTAATTCATAATTAGTTTAAAACGGATCTACCAGGAATAAGGGCTGATCGTATTCTACCGGAGTAGCATTGTCCACCAAAATTTTTACAATTTTACCGGAAACTTCGGCTTCTATCTCATTAAAAAGCTTCATCGCCTCAATAATGCAGATTACCTGACCTTTTTTGATTTCATCACCCACATTCACAAACTCCGGCGTTTCCGGCGAAGAAGAACGATACAACGTTCCAATCATAGGCGCCTTTATAGTCACGTACTTTGCTTCTTCGGAAGCAGCAGTTTTGGGAGCAGGAGCCTCCGCCGACTGGCTGGTAGTAGCCGGAACAGCAGCTGCCGCCGGAGCCACGGGTGCGGCGGCTGGTAGAGCAGGTGTAGCAGTATCGGCAGAAGTAACATATTGTACTTTAGGAGAATCTGGGTCACGTTTTACCGAAAGCTTAAATTCTTCCGTTTCGATATCTACTTTATTCAGGCCCGACTTGGCAATAAAATCAATGAGTTCTTGTAATTCTTGGGGTTTCATAGGCTATTTTACACGTTCAGCATAGGTGTAGGTACGGGTATCCACTTTTATCAACTCGTCCTGTTCAATAAATAAGGGTACCTGAATTGTAGCGCCAGTTTCCACAATGGCGGCTTTAGAAGCATTGGTAGCGGTATCGCCTTTAATACCCGGCTCGGTATAGGTAATGCGTAATTCCACAAAAGGCTGTATTTCGCAGGTTAAAGGCGTTTCGGTTTCGGCGTGGAAAAGGATCGTAACTTCCTGGCCATCTTTCAGCAAATCGGCAAAAGGTACTAATTTTTCTTCCAGTACCACCTGTTCAAAAGAATTAACGTCCATGAATGTAAAACCATAATCATCTTTATACAGGAACTGGTGCGGACGTTGTTCCACGCGGGCCGTCGTAACCTTCACGCCGGCGTTAAAGGTGTTATCGATTACCTTGCCGGTTTTAATGTTTTTTAGTTTAGTGCGCACAAAAGCCGGTCCCTTGCCGGGTTTTACGTGCTGAAACTCCGTAATAACATAAAGATCGCCGTTGTATTCCAGGCAGAGTCCATTCTTAAAATCCGCAGTAGTTGCCATGTGATATTTTTTCTCAGGTATGTAAGAATAAGCTGAGGTTTAAGTATTTAAAAGTAAATAGTTATTATCTGTAAAAGAAAAAGCACCCAAAAGGAGCTTTTAATTATGTAAAAGAACAAAAAAATACCCTAAATTAAAATTAATTCAATTTAGGGTAAATGGAAATTAGTTTTGAGGTGTATCGTAAGCCCATTTCACGTACATGGCACCCCAGGTAAATCCTCCGCCAAAAGCGGCCAGAATAATTTGGTCCCCTTTTTTAAGCTGCGATTCATAATCCCAAAGGCACAAAGGTAAGGTACCGCTGGTGGTATTACCGTACCGCTCAATGTTAAGCATTACTTTATCCATGCCTACGTTCATGCGCGCAGCAGTAGCATCAATAATACGTTTATTAGCCTGGTGCGGCACTAACCAGGCAATATCGTCTCCGGTTAAATGGTTACGGTCCATTATTTCGGCCGCTACATCAGCCATGCCTTTTACCGCAAATTTAAATACTGTGGTTCCTTCCTGGAAAACGGAATGTTCTTTTTTAGCCACGGTTTCGGCAGTAGCCGGATAGCGGCTGCCGCCGGCTTTCATGCGCAGGTAATTGGCACCGGAACCATCCGAATACATTTTTTCGTCCAGAATACCGTAGCCTTCGGTATTGGGTTCAAGCATAACCGCTCCGCCGCCATCGCCAAATATAATGCAGGTGGTACGGTCTTCGTAATTAATGATAGACGACATTTTATCGGCGCCCACTATAATTATTTTCTTGTACTTGCCAGATTCAATAAAGCGAGCACCGGTGGTTAAGGCAAACAAAAAACCAGAACAAGCAGCTTGTAAATCGTAACCAAAAGCATTTTTAGCGCCAACAGCATCGCAAATAATATTAGCTGTGGCGGGGAAAACCATATCCGGGGTAGTAGTAGCACAAATTAGTAATTCTACTTCTTCGGGATGAGTATTGGTTTTTTTAAGAAGGTCCAGCACGGCAATGTTGCACATGTGAGAGGTTCCTAAACCTTCGCCTTTCAGAATTCTTCTTTCTTTTATACCAGTGCGAGAAACAATCCATTCGTCGTTTGTTTCCACTAAGGTTTCTAATTCTTTATTCGTTAAAACGTAGTCCGGAACATATCCGCTTACGCCAGTAATAGCAGCAGTAATTTTAGTCATAAAACGAACGGGTGCCGTATATTATAACAGCTTAAGCACTATAAGTATTTTTGAAATGTTCGGGAATATTAGATTTTACTAATTTGTAAGCTAAGCTCAGCATGTTGCAGGTAGCGAGCGGACTGGAAACACCATGACCAATTACAACATTGCCATTAATACCCAGTATAGGGCTGCCGCCTTCTGCTTCGTAATTGAAACGGTCAAAAAAAGGATCCGTCATGTTTTTGCTGGCTAAAATATCATAGATAGATTCGGCCATTTTCAAAAGAACATTACCGGTGAAACCATCACAAACAATAACATCGGCCCGGTCATTAAATAAATCGCGGCCTTCAATGTTACCAATAAAGTTTATGGCCGGATTAGCTTTCAGTAGCTGGTGCGTGGCCTGCATTACCACAGTGCCTTTGCCTTCTTCTTCACCCATGTTCATCAGGCCTACTTTCGGATCGGATATACCTAGCACGTATTTGGCGTAAATAGATCCGATTTGACCAAATTGCTCCAAAGCTTCCGGTTTGCATTCGGCATTGGCGCCTACATCTAAGAATACGCCGGTGCGGCCATTAGTTTTGGGCAATACATTCGCTATACAGGGGCGTAAAACTCCCGGGACCGCTTTAATGCTGAACATAGCACCTACCATCATGGCGCCGGTATTACCGGCGCTGCAGAAGGCGTCTACTTCCTTTGTTTTGAGCAGATGATAACCAATCCCAATACTAGAGTTCGGCTTTTGCGAAAGGGCTTTAGTAGGATGTTCACCCATTTGGATTACTTCTTCGGCATGGATAATAGATATCTTGGAAGAGGTGAAATCCCGCTTCTGAAGGTGCGACTCAATAACGTCTTTTTTACCAACTAAAACTATGTTTGCATCCTTTTCTAAACGTTGAGAAGCCATAATGGCACCATCAATGATAGCTTCCGGCGCAAAATCGCCGCCCATAGCGTCCAGGGCTATTCTCATAGTTTAGGCTGCTACTTCTTTTTCAATAGCTTGCTTGCCGCGGTAATATCCGCATTCAGAACATACGCGGTGGTACAGAACCGGTGATCCGCAATTAGAGCATTCGGATGTAGTGCTGGGCGTAAGTTTATAATGAGTTCTTCTTTTATCTCTTCTGGTTTTGGAAATCTTACGTTTAGGATGTGCCATTTTTGTGAACTAAGTAATGTATTGTCAGTAATTATATTTAATTATTATTTAAATTTTTTAAAATATCCCAACGGGGGTCAACTGCCTCGTCCGGCGTATTTTCAGCATCTGCGTTGCCATTGTTTTTTGCCGTAGAGTAAATCAGGATATCTTCATCCGTATTATCATTATCTTCTTCGGCAAAGCGCGGGTGCAGCTTTTTCATGGGTATTGCTAACCCAATATAATCGAACAGATGTTGCGCAATATTAATGTTCTGCGTGTTCTGCGGAATCTGCAGGACGTTATCATCCAGTTCGATTTCCTGGTCACCAAACTTAACCAGCAGGTTTTCTTTTATATCAATAGGATAATCAAAATCTTCCAGGCTGCGGTCGCAGTTTAAATTTACGGTCCCATTAATATAAAACTCAAAATTGAGCAGGAGCGGTGACTTATCCAGCACTACATGTGCCTGTAAAGAACCACCATTCATTAAGTTTTGCTCGAATAAGGCAAAAAAATCTTTATCTAAATCAAAGTCGTACTCGTGGATCTTGTCCTTGAGGTTGACCAGGTTGATGTCGTAAGCGTTTATCTTCTTCACGGTCCAGTTTTCTAAGCAAAGCGCAAAAGTAGTAAAATTATCTTAATCTAAAAAATAATCCTCTTTATTTAAGTATACTGGTAATTCCGTTTTGCCGTTTCTGGATTATGTCGCTAGCTAAAAATAAAGCTTCGCGGAAGGAGGTTTCCCGGGCCAGGTTTTTTCCGGCTATATCGTAAGCGGTGCCATGGTCGGGTGAAGTCCGTACCACTGGCAATCCGGCCGTAAAATTTACGCCGTTATCAAAGGCCAACGTTTTAAAAGGGATCAAGCCCTGGTCGTGGTACATGGCTAATACTGCATCTACTTGCTGGTAATGGCCGGTCCCAAAGAAACCGTCGGCCGGGTAGGGTCCAAATAATAAATGCCCCTGTTCTTTTAGATGCCGCATGGCGGGTATAATAATTTCTACTTCTTCTTTGCCCAATAAACCATTTTCGCCGGCGTGCGGATTTAATCCCAATACCGCTATTCGGGGCTTCAGAATACCAAAATCTTTTTTTAGAGATTCCAGCAGAATAGTAGCTTTTAGAATAATTAACTCTGGGTTTAACTTTTGCGCCACATCTTTTAAAGGCAAATGGCCCGTTACAGTGGCTACTCTTAAACGATCGCTGACGAGAAACATCAGGCTTTCGGGCGCATTGAAGTAGGAAGTTAAAAATTCGGTATGTCCGGGGAATTTAAAATCTTCGGCCTGAATATTATCTTTATCAATCGGAGCTGTTACTAAGCCATCAATCCGGTTTTCTTTTAAATCCAGGCAAGCAGCCCGCAACGATTCTAAGGCCGCCTGGCCCGATTCTTTGGTGGGCGTACCAGGATTTAGGGCATACTCGTTTTCCCAGCAATTTACTACGTTAATTCTTTTCGCATCGAGGGCTGCTGCCGAACGGTGCTGTTGAAAAGAAAAGTTTTCCAGGTTGAGACTTTTCCGGAGCGTATTTACCAGCGTACCGGAGCCATATATAACCGGCACCATATAATTAAGCACGCGGGGGTCGGCCAAAGTTTTTAAAGTTACTTCCGGACCAATGCCATTAATATCACCAATCGAAATGCCAATGCGTAACTTATTCATTTGCTTTATTTCGTCCTATAATGATTGAGGTTTTTTTCGGCCGCAATAATAATGCTGCAAAGGTGGTAAAACTTTTGGTAATAATTGTGCCTCGCGGGTATTGTTTTTAATCTTACCGTGTTTTCTTTAGAAAGAATCAGATAGCAGTAGAGACAAACATCAGTAAATTAAATGCGAAACTGCACAAACTATCCAAATAGTATATAAAGGATTCCGTAGCGAAACCACTTAATCCCGTCATTCGGTAAGAATCTTATGACTTACCTAATCTGAATATTCTTCCGGAATTCTTTAAACTCTACAGAAGGACGGATTTAATTTTGATGAGGTGGTAAGTTTAAGCTTTAAGTTTGCAATGGAATATTGTTAATACAAAGTGGTATTATTATAGCCAAATTTGGTATTACAAAAGCTAATAAAAAAGCATGCCTGTTATTCAGATGAAATAACAGGCATGCTTTAACAAGTAGAAAGGCTTTTACTTCTTTTTGCCTTTTTCTTTTCTTTGCTGCGTTTCTTTCTCCTGCGCTGCTCTCATGGCATCCTGCAGGCGTTTCTGGAAACCGCCCGGTTTTTTGTCTTTGTTTTTAATCTGATTTTCTTCTAACCTGGCTCTGATCTTGTTATCGTCTACGAAGCGGCGGATAATGGCTTGCTGCGCAAATGTGACAATGTTGGATATAAAGTAATACAAGCTTAAGCCGGCCGCAAAAGAGTTTACCACAAACATAATCATAAACGGCATCAGGTAAGAATAAAATTTCATCGGACCCTGCATGGCGGTATTCATCTGGTTATTAGACCAGGTGTACAGAATAGTGGAAAGCGTCATGAGCAAGGTGAACAAACTAATGTGGCTGCCATAAAATGGAATGGCAAAAGGCAGGTGGGCAAACTCATCGTACGTAGACAAATCATTAGCCCATAAGAAAGATTCCTGGCGAAGTTCGATTGAGTTCGGGAAGAAATTTAAAAGGGCAAATAAAATAGGAATCTGCAAAACCATCGGGATACAACCACTCATAGGATTTACGCCCATAGAGGAGTAAAGCTTCATGGTTTCGGCTTGCGTTTTCTGCATATCGCCTTCGTTTTTGGCTTTAATCTCGTCTATCTCGGGCTTTAAAACTTTCATTTTAGCCATTGATAAATACGATTTGTAAGTAAGCGGCAGCAACAGCATTTTAATAAATAATACCAGCAGGATAATAATTATGCCGTAACTAGTGAAGAACTTTTCTAAGAAATTGAAAACCGGGATAACCAACAATTTATTAACCCACGAAAATATGCCCCAGCCCAGATCAATATTTTTCTCAAAGTCAGCCGGTAAGTTTTTCAGAATCTGGTAATCGTTGGGCCCGAAATAATAAGAATAATTGCCTTTACCGGTTAATACATCCTGTACCGGAATTTGCACCTGGCTGGAAAAGGTTTTTACTTCGGTGGTATCGGATTCGTTAAACGTACCCTTTAAAGTGGCCGGACCAAAAGCGTTATCCGCAATAATGGCGGCCGAAAAAAAGTTTTGCTTGTTCGATATCCATTTCACCGGTTCCTCTACGGTAGCTATTTCGGCTTCACCGGCTTTACCGGTAACTTTATCAAAATCTTCCGCCGCCGTCATGTAATTGAGGTAAGAACGATCCCGGTTTTGTTTCAGATCTTTTTCTACCCTTTTCAGGCGATCGTTCCAGCTAAATATTAGGGGCGCATTGGCCACTAATTGATTTAAACCAACAAAGTTTAACTTGTAATTTAATAAATAAGAGCCTTTTGCCAAGGCATAGGTTTGCTCAATGTACTGGTTCGGTCCAACTTCGGCCCGGTATACCAGTTGTTGGCCATTACCTACGTTGGAAACCGGCTGTGCCCGGAAAAATAAGTCGGATAACTTTATGGTTTTATTATCATTGGTTCTAAAGCTGATATCAGTAACACTGCTTTCCTGATCGAAAAGGATCAATGGTTTTTTATTCCAGGTTTTATATTTCTTTAGTATTACTTCATCTACCCGGCCACCCCGGTTATCAAAGTTTACAATTAAATTTTCGTTTTGTAAAACTGCTTTTTCCTGCGTTCCCTGGGCCGCGCTGCCGAAAGCGCCCAAAGCTTGTTGCCGCCTCACTAGTTCCAGCGAATCGGGTTGGCGGGTAGCTAAAGTATTAGCATTTTGTCCGCCGGACGGCAGGGTGGCAGTGGGCGTATTTTGGGGGGCAGGCGTTTCTTTTTTCGGTTCGGGAGCAAACCAGGTCATGTATACAATTATAATGACCGAAATGATAACCATGCCTATGGTTGAATTTTTATCCATTAGTGGTAATTGCGCTATTTATTTAACTAGTATTTGTTCTTTGGTTTTCTGATGATGGATGGCCGCCTTAATGAATTTTACAAATAAAGGATGAGGCGTTTGCACGGTACTCTTAAGTTCCGGATGGTACTGGGCTGCCACAAACCACGGATGGTTAGTTAATTCTACCACTTCTACCAGGTTATTTTCCGGGTTAATGCCGGAAGCAATCATGCCTTGTTCTTCAAATTGGGCTAAGTATTTATTGTTGAATTCGTAACGATGCCGGTGGCGTTCACTTATTTTATTTTTGCCGTAAATGTGGTGCGCGCGGGTTCCTTTTTTCAGGTCGCAAATATACGCGCCTAATCGCATGGTTCCGCCTTTCTCGGTAATTTCTTTCTGTTCTTCCATTAAATCAATTACCGGGAAGCTGGTTTCGGGGTTCATTTCGGTGGAAGCCGCATCAGGTAAACCTAAAACATTACGGGCAAATTCTACTACGGCGCACTGCATACCCAAACAAATACCTAAAAAAGGAATTTGGTTTTCGCGTACATACCGGATGGCCTCCAGTTTGCCTTCAAAACCTCTAACGCCAAAACCAGGAGCCACCAATACACCATCCATGTTGTGCAAATGGTGGTAAACATTATCAGAATTAATGTGCTCCGATTGGATGGTTGTCAGGTGTACTTTGCACTCGTTTTGGGCGCCGGCGTGTACAAATGCTTCGATAATTGATTTATAGGCATCCGGCAATTCCACGTATTTTCCTACCAAGGCAATATTCACCTCGGCGGTGGGATTTTTTAAGCGCCCTAAAAACTCTTTCCAACTGTCCAGGTCGATTTCGTGTTTGGCGGTCAGTTTTAATTTCTTGATCACCCGTTCGTCCAGTCTTTCTTTGCGCATCAGCAATGGCACATCATAAATGGTATCGGCATCTAACGATTCGATAACTGAGTTTACTTTGACATTACAGAACAAAGCAATTTTTTTGCGCATCTCAAACGGAATAGAATGTTCGGAGCGACAAACTAATATATCAGGCTGTACGCCGGCTTCCGAGAGGGCTTTTACTGAGTGCTGAGTTGGTTTGGTTTTTAATTCACCGGCGGCTTTTAAGTACGGTAATAACGTTAAGTGAATAACGACCGAATCATTAGCCGGTAATTCCCAGCGCAACTGCCGGACGGCCTCTATAAAAGGCAACGATTCTATATCGCCCACGCAACCGCCAATTTCGGTTATTACTACGTCGTATTCACCGGTTTCGCCCAGCAATAATAAACGTCTTTTAATTTCATCGGTAATATGGGGGACTACCTGCACCGTTTTACCCAGGTAAGCACCTTTCCGCTCCTGCGTAATAACGTGGTTGTAAATTTTGCCGGTTGTAACGTTATTGGCCTGGGAAGTAGGCGTATTCAGGAAACGCTCATAATGCCCTAAATCCAGGTCCGTTTCTGCCCCGTCGTCGGTTACAAAGCATTCGCCGTGTTCGTAGGGGTTCAGGGTGCCGGGATCAATATTAATATAAGGGTCAAATTTTTGGATAGTGACAGATAAGCCGCGTGCTTGTAATAATTTAGCCAGCGAAGCCGAAATAATGCCTTTACCGAGGGAGGAAGTAACACCACCCGTAACGAAAATATATTTGGAAGCCATAAGTTGAGTAAGTCTTATGGAATACAAAGGTACGGAGAATAATTAGGAATTAAGAATTATAAATTAGACTTAATGCATTATTTCTAAATACATCATAACCAAAAAGATTGGCAGGGTGTTGCATTTTGGTTTATTACTGATGCCCCTGCAAGATGAAATCCGCCACATAATAATGTCTAATCCGTTAATAAGTAGTTTCCAAGATTAAATCAGTTTGGTTAATGCCTGGTAATAGTTTTCGTATAATGCATTGTTTTCCTGTAAGTACAATAATGGCTCAATCAATTCTAATTCCATTAATTTAAAGGCCCCTTTACTTACCAATCCATCTACCCGGGCGTACAGGCAGCCGGGAGCAAATTGCTGCACTAGTTTTTGTCCGTAGTCCAGCAGCGAAGCGGGTGGGAAAACCGGCCTGATTTCACCACCAAAGAAATGCTGCACCCGGAAGTCGCCGCTTTTGGCTACTTTTAGTACACAATGGCTGTATATACCGTTAAAATAAACCATCGACCACTCGCCCTCGGTTTGGATTTCCGGCATAAAAGGCTGCACCAATAAAGTTTCGGTTTTTAATAATTCGTTTACTTGGGTAGTGAGTTGCGCGACTTCTGTTTTGCTTACCAAAAACGTATTCTTAGCACCCCCACTAATAGCAGGTTTTACAAGTATCGTGTTGGTATGCCATTGCTCGAAAAATGAAGCAGCGTTAAACTGGCCGTGTTGCGGAATAATTTGGGTAGGAATAATCGCAAATCCAGCTGCTTCTATATTTAATAAATAACTTTTATCCAGGTTCCAGCGCACGATGTTAGTAGGATTTAATACCGGCACTTGCGCTTTATCCAATTGCTCCAGCCACGTCCTAAACAAGGTTACTTTATCAAAATAATCCCAGGGCGATTTTAAAATAACAGCATCGTAGTTTCCCCATTGTACCGTGGTATCCGTCCAGGCTTTATACGTTACCCGGAGTTCTTTATCGCTTAGATATTTTTGTAAACGGCTATCCTCGCTAGAGCCTTCGCTGGAATATTTTCCTTCGTCGAAATAAGTTACTAAAACAATATTCATTTATTTAGTCAAAGATCCATAGTCCACGGACCACAATCCACAGCCTACTTATTTGTATTAATATATTTTGTAAAATAAAAGATTAAAACCCATACACCGAAAAACCGCCATCAACAGCCAGGCACTGGCCGGTAATATAGCTGGAAGCCGGCATACACAAAAAGGCAACGGTAGCGGCTACTTCTTCCGGCTCGCCCACGCGTCCTAGTGGTGTTCTGTCCAGTACATCTTTTAAATATTCCGGGTTTTTCAGCACGGCCTCAGCTAAGGGCGTTTTAATGTACCACGGCGCTAGGCAATTCACTAAAATATTATCGGGTGCCCATTCTACGGCTAAATTTTTGGTAAACTGGATCATGGCGGCTTTGCTCATACCATAAAGTACACCCGTACGCAGGTGTTTCAAACCCGAAACAGAAGAGATGTTAATTACCCGGCCACTCTGGCTATTTTTAAGCAGCGGATGCGCCAGTAACGACAACTGAAAAGCCGATTTCAGATTAATATCCATGATCTGATCGTATTCTTTTTCGGAATATTCTAAAGCTTTTTTGCGGATGTTGGTGCCCACGTTATTTACCAGAATATCCAGGTTAGCCCATTTTTCCAGAACGGCTTGCATAACCTTAGTGCGATCTTCCGATTTGCCCATATCGCCGGCAATGCCCAAAGCGGGCAAGTTTTGCTTTTGCCAATCCGATACAACTTGCTTTAGTTCCTCTTCTTTCCGGGCAACTATCATTACTTCCGCGCCTAAACTTAATAATTCTTCGGCGATGGCTTTACCAATTCCTTTGGTGCCCCCGGTAATTAAGGCTTTCCGACCCGCAAGGGTCCAGCGTGCGGCTATATTATTCATATTTATTTTGTTGTAGCAAGTGCAAATGAAAACATTATACTGCCTGTATAAAAGAAAGATTTAGTTTTTGAAGCTGAGGTAATAACGGCTTTATACTTATCTTGTTTATTTTCGCAGAGGCTTTGCCCACCTTGCCTGCAATTTTTCAGCAGAATTTTTATTTCTTTTTGAGTGCAGTATTCTTGCATTACTTAAAAGCCTGATGTTATTGTTAAATTATCAAATAACATAAATCAAGCTTTATCGGGAGGAAGAAATATTATTCGGGTTGAAGATCCATTTGCGATAGGGTATTCAGTTTATCTACTTTACCCGAAGCGGTTACCGCAAAATTTTTGGTGTATAAAATTTGTTTGGGTACCTCGTATTTGGATAGATATTGCGCCATTTCGGCAAGCAATGCTTTTTCGGAATTTTTATCTAAAGCTTTGGTTTCCAGAACAGCTACTAATTTGCTGCCCAGCTTGGCATCTGGCTGAGAAGATACAAACGACCGGCAATCTATTTCCTGCGCGAGTAAAGCCTGGGCTATAATTACTTCTACCTTTTCCGTCTGTATTTTAACGCCGCCGGTATTAACGGTATTGTCGGCCCGTCCCAGCCACTCGAAAGTATTATGAGGGTGCAGGTTTACCAGGTCGTTAGTAACAATTACTTGATCATCCGTAACATCACCTTTAATGGTTAAGCAGCCGCGCTCGTCCTGGCCCAGCAAAATATCCGGAAAAGCTTGGAACAGCTCTTCTGGCTTTTCTCCGTTGAGGCGGCGCAAAGCAATATGCGATACCGTCTCCGTCATGCCGTACGTGTGGTAAATGGGCGCTTTTATTTCTTTTATTCTTTGGGCTAACGCTGTTCCGATGGGGGCACCACCAACTAAAATAGCTTTGGCAAAATCCAGGATTAGTTTTTTCGCGGGTGTTTCGGTGATGATGGTTTCTAACTGGTAAGGCACCAGGGATATAAAATCAAAAGGCTGCTCCGGTTTCGAAAAAGCTAAAGGGTTGCCGATCGGTTCAATAATGGTCAGATGAAGATCAGCCAGAAAACCCCGCACTAGCATCATCATACCCGAAATAGCTTCTACGTTTAAACAAACCAAAGTACGGTCGCCGGATTCAAGATTTAATGCCTTGATGGTTCGATGGGCACTTGCTTCTAATTGCTTCCGGGTAAGGGTTATATTTTTCGGCGTGCCCGTAGAGCCGGAAGTATGCACCACAAATTCTTGCTGGCCGTTAAGCCAATTGCGGCAAAACTCCACAACCTTGGCTTCATAACCGTTTATCGGCATGCTTTCACGGAAGGAGTAAGCGGCAATTTCTTCGTAATAAAAAATCTTGCCGTTTAATTGCAAAGAATCCATGTTTTGGTTGTCGGTTGATGGTTGTCAGTAGTCGGCATTATAGGTTAGTATAATATTTGAAAAAGCCGTTTAAAAGCTTTTTACAGGTTAAAACGTTTTGTAAAGTTTTAGATAAAATTTGCTCTGAAATATAGGTCTAGTCGAAGGAAATATATAATTGCGACTCCAATTCATATAAAGAACCTCTGGCAATGTAAAAGAATTGGAGAGAATCCTTTGTATGATTTCTGCCACAACCTTCGGCTATATTGGATAAAATGGAAACAGCACTTCGGCGCATTTGATTAGTCAAACCAAATAATTCTTCTTTGGGAAATGGTTTTGTTAAACTATAAATACTGCTCGTTAAGGCTCTACATTTCTGCCAAACCTCCAAATCTGTATATTCGCGCTGCATATTTCAGACATATTCTGCTGACAACTGACAACCAACAACTGGCAACCAAACTAAGGAAATTTAGGATACTTTGAAAAGTCTGGTTTTCTTTTTTCCAGGAAAGCATTTTTGCCTTCTTTTGCTTCATCCGACAAGTAATAAAGGAGGGTGGCATTACCGGCTAATTCCTGAATACCGGCTTGTCCATCTAGTTCAGCGTTGAAAGCCGATTTTAACATGCGTAAAGCCATCGGGCTTTTCTCCAGTATCTTCTGGCACCAGGCAATGGTCGTTTCTTCCAGTTGTTCCAGGGGCACTACTTTGTTCACCAAACCCATTTGCAAGGCTTCCTGCGCGTCGTACTGATCACACAAAAACCAGATTTCGCGGGCTTTCTTCTGGCCTACTACCCGGGCCAAATAAGATGCCCCAAATCCGCCGTCGAAAGAACCTACCTTAGGGCCGGTTTGGCCAAAGCGGGCATTCTCGGCGGCGATACTTAAATCGCAGATAACGTGCAGTACGTGACCTCCACCAATGGCCCAGCCGGCTACCATCGCAATTACCGGTTTGGGAATGCGCCGGATTTGCATTTGCAGGTCCAGTACGTTTAAGCGGGGTACCGTATCTTCTCCTACGTAGCCGCCGTGGCCCCGTACGCTTTGGTCGCCGCCGCTGCAGAAAGCCTGTCCGCCTTCCCCGGTTAATATTATAACACCTACGTCCTGGTTCTGGCGGGCCAGTTCCATGGCTTCACTCATTTCCTGGACGGTTAAAGGCGTAAAAGCATTGTGTTTGTGTGGTCGGTTGATGCTTATTTTGGCAATGCCATTATAAAATTGAAACAGAATTTCTTGGTATTCTTTAAGCGTTGACCAGTTATATTTACTTTCCATAGTTTCTTAAGCAGTTTATTGCCGATTTAATCGGGAATCGAAGGTAGATTATCCTACGGAAAAATAAAAATAGCAGCCGACCAGAAAGTAAAAAGCACAACCCTTCATAGCCGTGCTTTCACATTATTTTGTAAGAATTATAATAGAAGAAGCAATTATTAAAGGAACAAAATGAATACCTTAACTGTGAATTTTGATTTAATATTTTAAAATCATCTAAGAATCTGAATAACAAAATTTAAGATTATTGTGGAAGGATTAGAAACTGTATCTTAAAATTTAATCGAAAAACTTAGAGGCTTTATAGTTGCTTATTTTGCTTGAAAGGCGAACTATTTTTATAAGCTACAAAGAAATCAGCGTTAACCGTACTTTGGGTAAATATCTCCAGAATGGTAGGGCCATTTTGCCAGAAGTTTGGTAAAGCTTGCTGTAGTTGATCTAAACTGGTACAGGCAAAATACTTCATCTTGAAATCGCGGGCGGTATTTTTGGCGCTTAAAGCCTGGCGCGTTTCAAAATAATCGTCGAGTTCCGGTTGGTCCCGGGGACCGTCGATTAACCGGAATATGCCGCCGCCGTGGTTATTAAAAATCACTACGCGCAAATTTTCGGGTAAATAATTGTGCCATAGCGCATTGCGGTCGTAAAAGAAAGCCATATCGCCGGTAAGCAAAGTTACCAATTTATTGGTTTGCAGGGCCGTTCCCACCGCCGAACTGGTACTGCCATCGATGCCACTGGTACCCCGGTTGGCAAATACCGCTACGTTTTTATCGGGCGCCAAACCCAATATATTAGCGTACCGCACCGCCATGCTGTTGGCCAAGTGCAACAAACTACCTGGTGGTAAAGCCTGCAGAATAATAGAATAGGCCTGAAATTCGGTAAAATCCTGATCTTTAAAGTAATTTGCTAAAAAGCTTTTTGCGGTAGCATTAGCTTCCTGCCACAACTGAGTAAATGGTGTTTCAGTATTCTCCTCATTTTCGGTAGAAAAAGTCCGGAAAAAAGCTTCCGGCGGCGTACGGATTACGCGGGTTAGAGCTTGAAAAGTATCGCTGACCTGACCGGCTGGTTGCACTTGCCAATGCGCCAGCGGCTTGTAACGGCGCAAAAATAACTTTAAGCTTTTCGAAATAATGGAATTGCCAAAAGAAATAACCAGTTCGGGCTGTAAGGCTGCCAGCGCTTTTTCCTGGTTGCCGCCTAAAATAACATCCTGGGAACTAATTACCTGCGGCAGGTTATAAACATTAGAAATTATATCACCTATTATTACACACGCATGGGACTTCTGGAAACTTTTGATTGCGGCTATTAAATCCGGATTATAAGAATGCTGACCGGCTACAATTAAAATTTTGGCATAAGATTTTAATTCTGTTTTAAGTTTATCTGCTTGCTTTTCGGATAAAATTGGTGCGGCCTCTAATTCCTCTATAATTTTCAGATCTTTATCGTAGCTGATATACGTGCCTTTTGCCGGGTAAAAAGGTTCGCGCAAGGGAACATTAATGTGTACTGGTCCGGGAGGAAAGGCGTGGGCAGCATTTATGGCTTCGGAAACCAGGCGGTAAGCGTACCATTGGGCATCCGGGTGGTCCAGATCGGCCGGAAAATCGAAGCTGGCTTTAATATGGTGGCCGTAAATATGCGATTGCCGGATAGTTTGACCGTCTTGCTGATTTACCCATTCCGGCGGCCGGTCGGCGGTGAGCACGAGTAAGGGTACCTGCTGGTAAAAAGCTTCGGCTACCGCGGGCGCGTAATTAAGCGTGGCCGTACCGGAAGTACAAACCAGAACCGTAGCTTTGCCCGTGCATTGGGCCATCCCTAAACCAATAAAAGCCGCCGCGCGCTCATCCGGCACGGTGCGTACTTCTATTTCGGGGTGACGGGCAAAAGCGATGGTAAGCGGCGCACAGCGGGAACCGGGCGACAGCACCACATTTTTGATGCCGTGGCGGGCGCAAATTTCGGCAATATTATTTATAGGTTTTAAATTCATCTAAGCTTCTTTTCGGATTACCCGGTACATCGTATCCATTTTAAACTGGGTTTCGAGCCATTCCTTTTCCGGCTCCGACTCTGCTGTAATACCAGCACCGGCGTAAAGTAAAACTTGTTGCTCAAAAAGCTGCATGCACCGCAGGTTTACAAATATATGCGATTCACCGTCTATTTGTACCGGACCTAAAAAGCCGCTGTAATACGCCCGGTCGTAACCTTCGTGTTGTAATATAAAGTTAGTAGCAGGTGCTTTGGGCATCCCGCAGACGGCCGAAGTAGGATGCAGCAAACCTAATAAATCGGTGCCCAAAGTGGGGAAGGGTACCGCCTGCATGTCAACCGTAATATCGGTACGTAAATGCATCAAATTACCGGCCACTACCGTACGCGGACCCGTTTCGGTAAACTCGCGCAGCCGGATACTTTTTAAACAACTAATAATATAGCGTTGCACCAGGGCTTGTTCTTCAATTTCTTTTTGCCGCCACATGGCTTTCGCCGGATTTGTTTCGGGGGTTAAAGGCTGGGTACCGGCCAGCGCTACCGTTCGCAAGATTTTGTTTCGATCTACCGCCACTAATATTTCCGGCGAAGCGCCCATCCAGGTACCTATTTCGGGTATGGATACCAATGATACAAAAGCGGTAGCATAAGCTTTCTGTATCCGGCAAAAAGTTTCGATAACATCAAAATCAGACGAAATAGCTTCGGAGCGGGAGCGGGATAAAACTACTTTTTCAAATTGGCCTTGTTCTATGTCCGCAATACCTTTTTTTACTAATTGCACAAACGCTTCGGCCGAAGTAGGCGCTGCTAAAGGCTGCCGGTTAAGGTGCCAGCTCGCGGCCGCCGGATTATCCCGGATTGTGGCAAAATAATCCTGCAAGCGTTGTACCAGGGCTACATATTCCGGCTTTTCGTTTAGTTTAAAATTGAATTTAAGTTTGGCCGAGTGGCTGCTAAACGTTATATCGGCTTTAATGAAGGCCGCAGGGTTTGTATCGGATACGCCAAAAGGGTAAAAAGCAAAACCGGGTAACCCACCTTCTATCTGCGGAACCGAAGCCAGGGTTTGTACACTCCGCAATGAAACACATAATTTAACCTCCGTGGAAGAAGGTAAACGCCAGAGCGCAACGGGTAAATTAAACCGGATAGCGGTGGCAAATAAAGCTTTTATAGTAGTGCGGTAATCTCCTTCTAAAGTCACAATTGCTGATTTGCAGGTAAATAAACATAGCGGATTATAACCAAATGTTTGTTAAAGTGCCTGGTTTGTAATATTTTAAATAAAGCTATGTTGCTGATAAAAGTTGAAAGTATAGCTTTTCTTTAATAGTAGATGGGCTTAATCATAACGGGCCGCTTTGTGACCGGCCAAGTTTGACAAAGCAAGGCGTGTTACCCTGGCGTATTTAGCAGAGTCTTTTCTTATAAATTCTGCAATATTTGTTAAGTCTGCAATTGCTTGGCCATTCCAATTTAGATGAGCCATTCGGGTAGCTTTTGGTCCAGTTCTTCGTCCGGTGTTATTTGTCCGTTTTCACTCTGCTTAAGCCCAATTTCTATTTTATCAAGCAGAAGAACGCGGTCAATTATTTCAACAACTGAAAATTCATCTGGAAGCTGTTTTATGGTTTCTAAAAGCTTTTCTTTGGTTACCATTCTTAATAATGTTTATATAATCAAATATAACGGTATAAAGTCGAATTTTGATAAGTTTTTACATGCTGCTAACTAGAATATAAACGTAACAACATGCACATACCAACCTCTGTCAATAGCCTAGCATTAAAAACTAAATCTTAATCATTCGTACTGTCTATTACGGCTACTGTTAAGCGGCTAATGCAAACCAAGGCACCCGCATCATCGGTAATTTTTATTTCCCAAACCTGGGTTTTACGACCCACATGGAGGGCAGTAGCCCGGCCGTGTACAAATCCGCTCCGCACACTTTTAATATGATTAGCGTTAATTTCCAGGCCCACACATGTTTTCTTTTCAATATCTACTTGTAAAGCAGCGCCTACACTCCCTAAGGTTTCGGCTAAAGCCACCGATGCGCCCCCATGTAAAATGCCCATGGGTTGGTGCGTGCGATGATCTACCGGCATTTTTCCGCAAATATATTTATCGCCAAAATCGGTGAATTCCATACCAAGTGTTTCGGCCAACGTATTCTGACAAAAGGCATTAATTTTATCCAGAGAAATAGGATCAGAAGTCATAGCTAATAATGTAAAAGTTTCAAATAACAATAACTACATTTTATTTCCGGGTTAAACCTCGCAACCGGATTATTTTTTAGATTTAGGCAATCGCCAATATTTAATTAATTTAGTGTTTAAAACAAAAGTAGAGCAAAATTGAGTACCAAAAAAATATACCTTTTACGGCACGGCCAAACCGATTTTAACCTGCAAGGAATTATCCAGGGCAGCGGCGTCGATTCTTCTTTAAACGAAACCGGACGCTGGCAGGCTCAACGTTTTTACAACGCCTACCAGGATGTGCCCTTCGATAAAGTTTATACCTCGGTACTCCAGCGAAGCATCCAATCGGTGCAGGGTTTTATCGATAAAGGTATTCCGCACGAAAAACACCCGGAGCTAAACGAAATTTGCTGGGGTTCCCGCGAAGGAACCTACGTTACCCCCGAAAACGACGCGGCTTATTTCGAGTTGTTAGATAAATGGAATAACGGCGAATGCCACTTACGCATGGACAAAGGGGAGAGCCCCGATGATGTAGCGGCCCGGCAGCGGAAATTCCTGGAAATACTACTTTCCCGTCCGGAAGAAGAAACGGTTCTGATTTGCATGCACGGGCGTGCCATGCGGGTGTTTTTATGTGTAATGCTCCATTATCCTTTGCATTGCATGGATATTTTTGAGCACCATAACTTGGGCTTGTACGTGCTGCATCATACCGGTTCTATGTTTTCTATTCACAAGCACCTGGATATTGCCCATTTAGGAGATTAATGATTTTTTTGGTTCATAGGTAATTTTTAAAGAACCTATTTTCTGTTTCTATTACATATTTATTCGGTAGCGTAAACCTCTGAACAATATCCAAAATTTAAACTAGGCTTTAATTCTGTCATTTACAGCAACCTTTCCGGGCCATAACAGATAAAAGATGAAGATAGATTAAGTTACCCGAAAGAAAAAAGATGGATCATTTATATAGCCCCATTAAAATTAAAGGAGTTGATTTAAAAAACCGGATTGTTTTATCGCCCATGTGCCAGTATTCCAGTACCGATGGTTTTGCCAACGATTGGCACTTGGTACATTTGGGTAGCCGGGCCGTGGGTGGAGCCGGACTGATTATTACAGAGGCTACGGCGGTATCTCCGGAAGGACGTATTACCCCGTTCGATTTAGGGATCTGGAAAGACGAGCATATCTCTTTTTTGAAACGCATTACTAGTTTTATTCACCAACAGGATGCTGTAGCTGGCGTACAGTTAGCTCACGCCGGGCGCAAAGCCAGTAAGAGCCAGCCCTGGACGGGCAACATACATTTATCTCCGGAAGAAGGTGGTTGGGAGAATGTAGTGGCGCCCAGTGCGGTGCCTGTAACGGATACCATGCCAGCTCCCCAAGAACTAACCCCAGAAGGCATACAAAAAGTTATCGCGGATTTTAAAGCTGCTACCCAACGTACCATTGCTGCCGGATTTGATGTTATTGAAATACATGCGGCGCACGGCTATTTGCTGCACGAGTTTTTATCGCCTTTAACCAACAAGCGAACCGATGAATATGGCGGCTCTTTCGAGAATCGCATTCGCCTGACTTTGGAAGTGGTGCAGGCGGTAAAAGAAGTATGGCCGGATAACTTACCTTTGTTTGTACGTATTTCGGCCACTGATTGGGTGCCGGATGAGGACTCTTGGGATTTGCCGGAATCTATCAAACTGGCGCAAGCGTTAAAAAAGTTACAGGTAGATGTAATAGATTGTTCATCGGGGGGCAACGTAGCGCACCAGCAAATCAAGGCTGGTCCCGGCTACCAGACCCCTTTTGCGCAGGCTATCCGGTCAGATGCCGGCATTATGACCGGGGCGGTAGGGTTAATCTCGTCGGCGCACCAAGCCGATCATATCATCCGGACCGGGCAGGCAGATATAGTTTTACTGGCCCGGGAGTTTTTACGCAATCCTTTTTTTGGCTTAACCGCAGCCCAGGAATTACACCAGGAGGTAAAATGGCCGGTGCAATACGAGCGGGCAAAACCCCGATCCTAAACCAATGAAATTTGTTAGGTATATTTTAAAGGTTAAAGATTTAATTTAAAATAGCTTTCTAATTAATTTAGGGAGGTTTACCAGCGGCAGATTTTCTTTAAACTGTTAAATCACAGGCGTGCTTTATATAAATGCCTTGTCCTATTTGATATTTGAATATTTTCAATCTATTTTTGGGCTTCAAACAAAGTATATATGGCTGAAATAATTAAAATGCCGAAGATGAGTGACACCATGACCGAAGGTGTGATTGCGTCTTGGCTGAAAAAGGTAGGAGATACCGTAAAATCAGGTGATATATTAGCCGAAGTAGAAACCGATAAAGCAACAATGGAGTTGGAGTCGTACGAAGACGGTACGTTGTTGTATATCGGTCCGAAAGAAAAAGAAGCCGTACCGGTAGATGGTGTTTTGGCCATCATCGGAAAAGAAGGAGAAGATATATCGGGTTTATTAGATCAGACGCAAGGTAATGGTGCCGCGGCCTCGGCCGCGACTGATCCCAAAACCGAGTCTAAACCGGAAGCTGCGGCAGCCATGGCCAAGGAAGCACCAGCCAAAGCGCCAGCTCAGGCCAGTGCGGCTAATGTAAACGCCACCGTTATCCGGATGCCGAAAATGAGCGATACCATGACGGAAGGTACTATTGCTTCGTGGCAGAAAAAAGTAGGTGACAAAGTTAAATCCGGAGATATTCTGGCCGAAGTGGAAACTGATAAGGCAACCATGGAACTGGAAAACTACGAAGACGGAACTTTGTTATACATCGGGGTAGAAGCTGGTAATGCTGTGGCGGTAGATGGTATATTAGCTATTATTGGCGAGCAGGGTGCCGATTACCAGCAATTGTTGAATGGCGGAGATGGCGGTGCTGCTTTAGAAAATCGTCAGGATGCCGAAATTGCGGATTCGCGAGTAGAAAATTCAAAAACTGATACCCAAATACAAGCGCAGGCGGCTCCCTCAGAAACAGCCAACGTAACAGTTCCTGCCGGAGATCAAAAAGAACAGGCAGCACCGGCCAATACCAACGGACGCATATTTGCTTCTCCTTTAGCGAAAAAGATAGCCCAGGATAAAGGCATTGACTTGGGCCAGGTAAAAGGTTCCGGTGATAACGGGCGGATTGTGGTGAAAGATGTAGAATCTTTTGTACCGGCCAAGGCAACTCCAACTCCAGCAGCAGCACCCACACCGGCCGCAACCGTTCCGGCGTTTAGTGGTGAACCTTACAAAGAAGTACCAGTTTCGCAGATGCGGAAAGTTATTGCCAAGCGTTTAGCTGAAAGTTTATTCACCGCGCCGCATTTCTTCCTAACCATGGAAATTGACATGGACAAAGCCATGGAAGCCCGCACCAGCCTGAATGAAGTTAGCCCGGTAAAAATATCTTTCAACGATTTGGTTTTAAAAGCCGCTGCCGCGGCCTTGCGCAAACACCCGGCCGTTAACTCTTCCTGGTTAGGCGACAAAATCCGTTATAACAACGAAATAAATATTGGGGTAGCCGTAGCCGTAGAAGAAGGATTGCTAGTGCCCGTAGTACGCCAGGCCGATTTAAAATCTTTATCCCAAATTGCCGGCGAGGTAAAAGATTTAGGTGGTAAAGCCAAGAGCAAGAAACTGCAACCAGCCGAAATGACCGGAAACACCTTTACCATATCTAACTTAGGTATGTTTGGTATCGATGAATTTACCGCCATTATCAATCCGCCGGATGCTTGTATTATGGCCGTAGGCGGTATAAAACAAACGCCGGTGGTTAAGAATGGCCAAATCCAGATTGGCAATATTATGAAAGTAACGCTTTCCTGCGACCACCGCGTGGTAGACGGAGCGGTAGGTTCAGCCTTCCTGCAAACTTTTAAAAGCTACCTCGAAGATCCAATTCGTATTCTGGTTTAACATTTTTATACATTAAAATAAAGAAGCCTTTCCGCAAGAAAGGCTTCTTTATTTTAACTCCTTATTTTTTCAATAAAATCTTTTAAATAAGATTCATTTTCACAGGCAACCTGTTTATCAGCATATTTGTACAAAGCAATATTTATTTTATTAAGTATTGAATGATTTTCTTCATTAATATAAATTATTTGATCAGGTAGTTTTCTGATTTTTTGTGACTCAGCATGAAGGAAAATCTTACTACTTAGAGGAATGCCTACCATAGCTATCTCTTTTATATCTGGATTAAAATATTCATTAATTTTCATTCTTTTACTTATAGAAGGCCTATCAGGTAGAATAAAATAATTATTTCCTTGTATAAAATAGATAACAAATGAAAGTTCTCCCATTGCTTTTAAAACTGTATTAGCAAATTCTGAATAAAAAAGCGAATTGATATATTTTGAGTTAGCAGTTCGCTCCTTAAGCTTCATTAAAGATTCTTTAAGTTCTGGAGCTGCATTGGGCATAAACTCTTCAAATAAGACTTTTTTAATAGAAGAATCGGAATCAAATTTTTCCTGTGGTCTTCTAATTTCTCCAGCAATTCCATATCTAACTAAGTATAATAAAGCTTTTCTGAAAATTGAAGGAGGGTTTTCTGGATTTTGTATTAATTTTATTACACATGATAAACAGAAATTATAAAGGTCTTCGAAATTGTCTTTTAGGTCTTTTTCAAGTGAACTGTGATCAATTTCTCCATTATAAAAACGAGAATTTCCTTCCTTTTCACTAAAAACAGCTTTTGTTGTTGATTTCTTAAAATGATTTTTAAGAATCTTGTCGTACAGATATATGAACCCTTTTTCTTTATTAAAGAAGTTTTTAATCTGGCATTGAGATACGTAATGATGATTTAAAGGAATGTTATTCATCAATTTTCTAACTTTAATTTAAAGCTTACTAAATTAAAAAATACCAGCCTCCGTTAAACAACTTAAATCCTATCAATCCTTTATCCCGGGCATAAATCAGATCGGCAAAACTCAGTACACCGCCAATCTGGTCTCCATAAACGTGTAACACTTGCGGGTATATTTTTCCGTTTACCTCTTGCTCTTTTCCGTAACGGTCACGCCAGGGGTCGGATATAAATTGTTCTGAGATGCTGTTAAACTGCACGAATAAGTTATTGCCAGGCACTTCTGTATTGAGTACTTTAATACTCACCACCGCCTCATGACTTAACGCTACCTGGACCTGAAAAGCAGTATCTTTTTCCAGTTTCAAAATTAGTTCGCGGGTTTCAACCGCGTAAGCGCCACAAACTTTATCGGTTGCCTGCTGATTATAATGCCGCACCGATGCCGTAAAAGTTAAAGAATCATTGCTTTCGTTTTTAAAAGTAACTTTTTGTTGTGATTGATAAGGCATCCAAGCCAGTATAGACGGCTGTAGGGCTAAATCATCTTGCTTACAACAGCCGCTTCCTATAAATAGGAAGAGCAAAAAGGTTAGGTATTTGAAATTCATTCAGAAAAGATAATATGAATTAATTACGGCAAATATCTGTTTTTTAGAATAGCTTTGTGCTTTTAAGTTTTATTTTGTTATCAGGCTTAGAGCTTTTTTGGCTTGAGTTGATACCAGAGCAAAGTTATGTAACAATAAAAATCTCGTAATAAAGAAGTTAATTATATGGCATTAGTAAAAGTAAGATCTACTACCGTGCTGGGCGTGTACCATAACGGGCAAGTAGCTTTAGGCGCCGACGGCCAAGCCAGCATGGGTAATACCATTGCTAAGAGCAACGTAAAAAAAATCCGGAAATTACAGGATGGTAAAATTGTAACGGGTTTTGCGGGTTCTACCGCCGATGCCTTTACCTTGCTGGAAAAGTTTGAAGAAAAGCTGAATGCTTACGGCCACAACATGAAACGGGCAGCTATAGAGCTGGCCAAAGATTGGCGTAAAGACCGCTATTTACATAAATTAGAGGCTATGATGGTGGTAGCCAATAAAGAAGAATTATTGATTATATCGGGTACCGGCGACGTACTGGAACCGGATATGGGTATTGCGGCTATTGGCTCCGGTAGTATGTTTGCGCAGGCAGCGGCTACCGCCCTGAAGAAGCATGCACCCCATTTAACAGCCGAAGAAATCGTGCGCGAAGGCTTAGGCATAGCCGCTGATATTTGCGTTTTCACGAACCATAACCTTATTGTAGAAAAGCCGGCTTAATTGAAATTACCGGTCAGGTATTGAATTATATCTAACGTTTTTTAGTTTTATAATAGCTGGTTTTCATAGCAAAAAATTAAAATTTCAATTTACTAAATCAGGCTAAATCTGTCCTGGTAATTTAAAAAACACTGAAATAAAAAATGCAGGTAACCCAATTTTTAAAAAATAACTTCCGTCATTTTAATGCCGCCGCTTTAATTGATGCGGCCGAAGGGTACAAAAAACACTTAGCCGATGGCAACAAGATGCTGGTAACTTTAGCCGGTGCCATGTCTACGGCGGAACTTGGTATTACTTTAGCCGAGATGATTCGTCAGGATAAAATCCATGCTATAAGTTGTACCGGTGCTAACTTAGAAGAAGATATTTTTAACCTGGTAGCCCACGATTATTACGAGCGGGTTCCGCATTACCGCCATTTAACAGCCCAGGACGAAGAAGATTTGCTAAACCGCCACATGAACCGGGTAACCGATACTTGTATTCCGGAAATGGAAGCCATGCGGCGGATAGAAGATACGGTGTTGAAATTCTGGATGAAAGCCGATGAAGAAGGCAAAGCTTATTTCCCGCACGAGTTCTTCTACCAGATTTTATTATCCGGCGATCTGGAGCAATATTATCAGATTGATCCGAAGAACTCCTGGATGCTGGAAGCCGCGAAGAAAAACCTGCCAATTATTGTACCGGGCTGGGAAGATTCTACGTTGGGTAATATTTATGCCGGCCACGTAATTAGCGGCGATATTAAAAATGTACATACCATGAAAACCGGTATCCAGTACATGATGCAGTTGGCCGATTGGTATACCCAAACCGCAAAAGAAGAATCTACCATTGGTTTCTTCCAGATTGGCGGCGGTATTGCCGGCGACTTCCCGATTTGCGTAGTACCGATGCTGCACCAGGATTTACAGCGTAACGGGGTGCCGCTGTGGGGCTATTTTGCCCAGATTTCCGATTCTACAACCAGTTATGGTTCTTACTCCGGAGCCGTACCCAACGAGAAAATTACCTGGGGAAAATTAGGTAAAGAAACACCTAAATATATTATTGAATCGGATGCTACTATTGTAGCACCGCTGATATTTGCTATTGTATTAGATATGTAAACTTTAATATATCTTGTAAGAAAGCCGGAGCAGTTTATTGTTCCGGCTTTCTTATTTATAAACAATTAGCCATTAGATTACTTTCTATTTCATTTTTATTATGTCAGAATAGAATTTGCAAAAGCGTATTCCGATTCAATTTCAAAATGTTTTTTATCTTCACTTTGCTTATAAATAGTAAGATTGTCAATCGGAATTTCCCAGTCAAAATTATACTGCGCCAGGTATTTAAAAATGGGCGTTAATAATTCTACCGTAGTATCGCCAAGCGCCAGAGAAATATGCGGTAACCAGATTTTAGGTTGCGAAAAAGTGCCGGTTTCGGTACTGAGTTTCGAAATATCTTTATACAAAGCCGACTGGAACTTATTTAAAGGTTGGGTACGCAGTACCGGAATGTATATAACCGGATGCTCTCCCGGAAAAACCCCAATGCCGGTAGTGTACATATGAAAAACCCGGTGGCAATTGCTGGTCCGCTCCAGGTAATTCTTCAATAAACTCACATCCAGGGCATCGGTGGTTAAATAAGTAACGTGGGGCTCCGGCGTAGCTTGGACCTGCTTTAACCCAAATTCTTTTTCAAAATCATTGATAATTGTATTTACAATAACAGTATGTTTCGAATCCAGTAAAGAAGTAATAGCTAGCATAAGGTATTTTTAAAAACGAAGCCTTTTAGCTCTGTACTTTGTTTTACGTATTTCGGAAAATATGTTTGTAAACCTCATGAGACCTCAAAGTTTAATAAAATTGATTTAAAAAAATGAAGTAATCGGTAAGTTTACTTATAAACTGAAACGAACTATTTCACCTGCAGAATTCGTTGCAAATTATTAGCTTTGCATTTTATTTTGCTTTTGTTCTATGATTTCCATTAATAACCTCGATTTTCACTTCGGCAGCCGTACGCTTTACGAAGATGCCAACCTGCACATTAAACCTAAAGATAAAATTGGTCTGATTGGCTTAAATGGTACCGGCAAATCTACTCTGCTGCGGGTTTTAGTAGGGGAGTATAAGCCTGACCGCGGCACCATCCAGATGAGCCGCGAAACCTCCTTGGGTTTTCTGAACCAGGACTTATTGTCTTACGATACGCACGAAAGTATCTTAACGGTGGCGATGCAGGCTTTTGAAGAAGCTTTGGCACTGCAAAAGAAAATTGATGAAGTATTAGCCGAATTTGAAGCGGATTACCGCGACGAACTGGTTGATAAACTGGCGCGACTGCAAGAACAGTTTGAAGCCCTGGATGGCTATAACATACAAACCAAAGCCGAAGAAATTCTGGAAGGCTTGGGCTTTACCACCGAAGAGCTGCAACGGCCTTTAAAAACTTTTTCCGGGGGTTGGCGCATGCGCGTGATGCTGGCTAAAATATTATTACAGAAACCTTCTTTACTCTTGCTCGATGAACCTACTAACCACTTGGACTTACCTTCTATTAAGTGGTTGGAATCATATTTAGCCGATTATGAAGGTGCGGTCGTGATTGTATCTCACGATCGGGAGTTCCTTGATAAAACCACTAATATGACGGTGGAAGTAGCCCAGCAGAAATTAAACGTGTACGCAGGTAATTACAGCTTTTATTTAGAAGAAAAAGCTTTACGCAACGAAATCCAGAAAGGCGCATTCGAAAACCAGCAAGCCCAGATCCGGCAGGCCGAACGCTTTATTGAACGGTTTAAGGCCAAAGCCAGTAAAGCCAAACAAGCCCAATCGCGGGTAAAAGCTTTGGATAAACTAGAGCGCATTGAAGATGTAGCCGCCGATGCACCAAAAGTAAATTTCAAATTCCAGTTTAAAACTGAGCCGGGGCGACATATTTTGCACCTGGAGCATATGAGCAAGCGCTACGACGATAAACTCATTTTCCAGAATACCAATGTAAATCTGGAGCGTGGTGATAAAATCGCATTAATTGGGGCCAACGGTAAAGGTAAATCTACGCTGATGCGGATTGTGGCGGGTACCGAACCGGTAGATGGAAAACGCCAATTGGGGCATAACGTAATCATGGCTTTTTACGCCCAGCACCAGTTAGAATCACTGAACGTAGAAAACGAAATATTACAAGAGTTAACCGAAGCGGGTAGCCAACGCAACGAAATGGAGTTAAGGACTATCCTGGGTTCTTTCCTGTTTACCGGCGATCAGGTTTTTAAAAAAATAAAAGTATTATCCGGAGGTGAGAAATCGCGGGTAGCTTTAGCTAAAACCCTGATTTCAGAAGCTAATTTTCTGTTGCTTGATGAGCCTACAAACCACTTGGATATGCAATCGGTCAATATCCTGATTCAGGCGCTGGAACAATACGAAGGTACTTTTGTGGTTATCTCCCACGACCGCTATTTTGTAGAAAATGTAGCCAACAAAATCTGGTATATCGAAGATTATCAGCTGAAAGAATACCCCGGCACTTACCACGAATACGAATACTGGCAGGAGCAACGCGAAAAAGAAGCCCGTAAAATCGGTGTGAAAATAGAGAAACCAGCTCCTAAAACCGAAACGACCGAGAAACCGAAAACCAACGGTTCCGACCAAAATAACCTGCAAAACGATCTGAAAAAACTAAACCAGCAGTTAAAGCAGGTAGAACGGGAAGTACAGAAACTCGAACGCGAAATAGCGGGCTACGAAACCCAACTGGGCGATCCGAAAATCTACGCCAACGTAAACGCCATGCAGGAAACTACCCAGAAATTTGATAAAGCTAAAAAAGCATTAAATCAGCAGAATAACGTTTGGGAAAACCTGATGGAATCTATTGATCAATTAGAAGGTAAATTAAAAACTACGTACTAAAAAAAGAATATAAGGGCAGAACTATGCGGCAGAAGCGTTTTGGAGTATGGATTTTAGGCATGATTCTGTTAAATGGCTGCGTACCCGTGTCGCAGCAAACCGGAACCGGAGCAACTAATTCCGGCAATAGCGACCAGTACGCCACCAGCCAGATACGCTACGAAGATTTTGTTTACGATCCGCAGGTAAAATCAGTCCAGCTTTATGTACAAAGCGGGCAACCCGAACAGGTATTAAATCCGCCCATTATTCCTTTAACCCAAGGTCAAACGCTGGTACTTGAATTTGATCAGCTGGCGGCAACGCAGCAACGTTTCGTGGTAAAATTCATCTACTGCAATGCCGACTGGACCGAGGCCCGCTTAACGCCCATGCAATACCTGCAGGAATTTAATGAATTTTATATTACCGATATTACGCCTTCTTATAACACCCGGGTTCCGTTTTTTCATTACCGTTTCCGGGTTCCGCAGGTAAAACTAAGTGGCAATTATTTACTCGTAGTAACCGATCAAAACGGGCGTAATATTTTGTCGCACCGCATGATGGTGTATGAAGATTTGGTTACCGTGGCTGCACAACCCGTTTTAACTTCCGGCGGCAGTGCCCAATTTACCAACCAGCAAATCAATTTCAATCTCTTTTACAATCAATATCCACTGGTAAATCCGGCTCAGGAGGTGAAAGTAGTTTTACGACAGAATTACCGTTGGGATAATGCCAAGATTAATTTACGACCTCGTTATATCCGGGATACCGAAAAGCGTTTAGAATACACGTTTTTTGAACTAGAGCAAACTTTTGCCGGGTTAAACGAATTCCGTTTTTTCGATAACCGGAGCCGTCGTTTTTTAGGAGCAAATGTAGCCACGGCCAATCGCGAAGTAGTTCCGGAAGAAGTAATTTTGGTAACCGATATAAGCCGGGCCCGGGACGTATACAGCAATCAACCGGATATAAACGGGCGCTATATTTTTGGTAACCGCGATTATGGAAATGAAGCGGCCAGCGCCGATTACAACTGGGTAACTTTTACGCTAGCCGCTCCGCAACAAGCTCCCGGTGACGTGTATATTTTTGGGGAATTGTCGGCTTGGAAATTGCTGCCCGAGTATAAAATGAACTACGATGCGGCCAACCAGCGCTATACTGGCAGGGTTTACTTAAAACAGGGCTATTATAATTATTACTACGCCGTACAAACAGCCAGTACTGCCAACCCCAATGAAATTTATTTCGAAGGCAGTTTCAATAACACCGAGAACATGTATGACATCCTGGTTTATTACCGTCCACCCGGCAGCCGTTCCGATTTATTAATCGGTTACCAAGAGGTAAAATTTAATGGCCGGCGGTAAATCGCGATATTGAAGAATAAAAAAGGGTTCACTTATATATGAGACCTTTTTTATTCTCAATTCTTTTATAGTTGTACTTAAAATTCTCAGAATTTAAAAACGAAAGTCTTATTAAACATTAAACCGGAAGTGCATAATATCGCCGTCTTGTACCACGTATTCTTTGCCTTCCACGGCCATTTTGCCGGCTTCCTTTATTTTAGCTTCAGTTTTATATTCCTGGTAATCCGCTAATTCAATTACTTCGGCCCGGATAAAACCTTTTTCAAAATCGGAGTGAATTACGCCGGCAGCCTGCGGGGCTTTCCAGCCTTTCTGAATGGTCCAGGCGCGTACCTCTTTAACGCCCGCCGTGAAGTAAGTAATTAGATTAAGTAAACTGTAAGAAGCTTTAATCAACTGGTTTAAGCCAGATTCTTTTAATCCGTATTCGCTTAAGAACATTTCTTTTTCTTCCGGATCGGTGAGTTCGGCAATCTGGGCTTCAATAGCTGCCGAGATCACCACCACTTGGGCATTTTCGTCTTGTACGTGCGTTTTTAAGGCTTCTAAGAATTGATTGCCGCTGTTTACTGATTCTTCATCTACATTGGCCACGTAAATTACCGGTTTTAAGGTTAGCAGCTGTAAATCTTCTACGGCAGCTAAATCATCTTCAGAAGCACCCATAGACCGGGCATTTTTACCGGCTTCCAGGTGGTCTTTAAAAGCTTGTAATGAAGCAAACTCTTTTTTGGCTTTAGCATCGCCGGATTTAGCCGTACGCTCTACTTTCGCAATCTTTTTATCAATCGATTCCAGATCTTTCAGCTGGAGCTCGGTATCAATCACATCTTTATCAAAAGCCGGATCTACGCCACCGGCCACGTGCACAATGTTCGGATCATCAAAGCAGCGTACCACATGTATAATGGCATCTACTTCCCGGATATTGGCCAAGAATTTATTACCTAATCCTTCGCCTTTACTGGCGCCTTTTACCAAACCCGCAATATCCACAAATTCAATAATAGTAGGCAAAACGCGCTCCGGGTGCACCAGTTCTTCCAGTATTTGCAAACGTTCGTCGGGCACAGTAACTACCCCCACGTTGGGCTCGATGGTACAGAAGGGATAATTCGCCGATTCGGCTTTGGCACTGGAAATAGCATTAAATAAGGTAGATTTTCCGACGTTAGGCAAGCCTACAATTCCGCATCGAAGTCCCATGCAAGTATATTTGGTTTATAAATTCTTTTATATCGGGTGCAAATATACTCACAATTTTATTGGAATGCTGTAGGAATAGTTGGGACTGCGTTTTTAGTGTTATTTAGCTTCAATCATAAATAAGCGTTGCTACCGTCCATTTAAAGAATAAAAAACACAAGCTCCGATAAAAAGAAAGAATAAAGCATAACTTAAGTAAGTTTTTTTCTCGCTGGTAAATACCAAGTCTAACAAAGCAAAAAGAGTAACAAAAAAGACTTGCCAGCACGCAAAATTAAAAATTGCCCGTGAGGTTTGTTTGTTCTAAATAATACGGTCGGTAAATTGAATTCCTGGGCCAGCCTGAGCGGGAGAATTTGCAAGTTGAGCGGTTTCTAGGGCTTTCCGTTCAACTTCTATCTGGTTATTAATGGCCGGAGAAATAAGGTGCCGGTAAATAACAAAACTAAGAATTAAAAAAACTAATATAAAAAATAGGTCCCCGGATAAAGCGGGGATTATGTTTAAACAGAAAGAAAGCGGCCAGATTTAAAATTAGAAGTAATGAAATAATTAAAGCTTTATCGGTAAGTAATTGTAACATGTGGTGGATGGCGGCTAGATCCAAATAAAATAAACGAAACCTTAACTTTAAACAAAAAAAGCTCATGAAATACATGAGCTTAAAAAAACTTATCTAAAGCAGCAATTTAAATTATTCCCACTTTAATTCTTCATCGAAAGTAGTAGCAGGTTCCTGGGCTTGTTTTTCCAGTTCGGCCAGTACATCTTCCGTTAGTAATTCCGATTTAACGTGGTCGATAGTGCCTTGCAATGCTTCCATAAACTTCGCGAAATCTTCTTTGTAAAGGAAAATTTTATGCTTCTCGTACGAGTAAGTATCGTCTTTAAACTTTCTTTTACTTTCCGTAATCGTCAGGTAGTAATCATTTGAGCGTGTTGATTTCACATCAAAGAAATACGTCCTTTTCCCAGCTCTTATTCTTTGCGAATAAATTTCAGCTTTTTCGTTGTTCTCTTCCACTTTTTTTAAGTTACTTTTATTAATTGTAATGGCTAATGTATACTATTTTGATGATTTATAAAAATTTTCGAAGTTAATTTTACGTTTTTATCATTTATAGCCCGAAAACCGAAATATTGATTTTCTGTCAGCTTTAATATATTCAACAAATATAATATTTAATTTCAAAAAAAATAATTTTAAAATAATATTCCTTTTTCTTTCCGGAGCCTGGTAATCATATAAATTAAAGCGGGTACTTATTCTTTTTATTTACTATAACTTTTAATTAAACACGCATGAAGCAAACTATTATAGATTTGGCCGCAGTACGCAAATTTGAGAATATGGAGTTTTTGGCTAAACAATTAGTAGAAGGCTTTATAACTGGTTTACACCAATCGCCATACCACGGTTTTTCAGTAGAATTTTCCGAACACCGGCTTTACAACAGCGGCGAAAGTACGCGCCACATCGACTGGAAAGTTTTTGCCCGTACCGATAAATTATTTGTAAAACGCTACGAAGAAGAAACAAATTTACGGTGCCACTTGCTGCTGGATATATCGCCTTCTATGTATTACCCCGTAGAAACCAATGGCAAAATAACTTTTAGTGCTTTATGTGCCGCTGCAATTGCGGTAATTTTACAAAAGCAACGCGATGCCGTGGGGCTGGTTACTTTTTCGGAAAAGGTAGAAGCCCAGACGCCGGTGAAATCTACCACTTCGCATGTGCATGCCTTAATGTTGCTTTTGCAGCAATTACTTACCAAGCCTGCTACCAGTAAAAGTACGGATGTAGCGGCCGTTATTCACCAGATTGCGCAGCAAATTCAGAAGCGTTCGTTAGTAATTATATTTAGTGATATGATGAGCCGCAACGAGGATACCGCTGGTTTGCTGGCGGCCTTGCAGCATTTGAAACACCGGAACCACGAAGTATTGCTGTTTCACGTAACCGATAAAAAGACGGAAGAACAGTTTGAATTTGCGGAACGCCCGTATGTATTTGTTGATATTGAAACCGGTCAGGAAATAAAATTACAACCTTCGCAGGTGCGAGATCATTATACCCAAGCCATGTCCCGGTTTAAACAGGAACTTGCTTTGAAGTGCGGGCAATACAAAATCGATTTTATACCGGTTGATATTCAGGACCCGTTTGAAAAAGTTTTATATGCTTATCTTATTAAAAGGGGTAAAGGCAGGTAAATACCAGTTGTTAAAATTTCAATTAAAGATTAATAATATTAAAAATAATCAAACTATATAGCTAAGCCGTTGTGTATAAAACAATTACTTACTTGATTCGTTTAAAGCTTAATAATTTGATGTTCTTCTATGTCGGTAAATAATACCCTTTCTGTACCCAATGCCCAGGAACTGAATTTAATTCAAGGTTCCACCAAAAAAGTTCATCGATTAGCAGTGGGGGTCATCTTCTTCCTGCAAGGACTTTGCTTTGCCAGTTGGGCTTCCCGCATTCCTACTATTCAGCAAAAATTAGGTTTATCCGAGTCAGAACTGGGAGCCATATTGTTAGCTTTACCGGTAGGTTTAATGCTCTCTTTACCTTTGTCGGGTTGGCTGATCACCAAAATTGGCAGCCGAAAAGTAGCTATATTTAATGTACTGCTTTATAGCCTGATATTAACAACCTTAGGTTTAGCCCCTAATACTTATGCGTTAATTACCGGCTTGTTTTTTTTCGGATTAGCTGGGAACATGGTTAATATTGCTATTAATACCCAAGCGGTAGGAGTGGAGGCAATGTACCAAAAATCAATTATGGCTTCTTTTCATGGTTTGTGGAGCTTAGCCGGTTTCGTAGGCGCCTCTGTCGGAACCATAATGATTGGGAATGAGATTATACCTTTTTATCATTTCCTGGTGATGTTGGTAGTATCGTGGTTGGGGGTAGCGGTAAGTGCGTTTTACCTTATTAAAGAAGATAGCAAGACAGATGAAAAGCAGCCCATTTTTGCTATGCCCGACAAATCTTTGATTAACCTGGGGATAATTGCTTTTTGTTCTATGATTTGCGAAGGGGCTATGTTTGACTGGAGCGGCGTATATTTCAAGAAAGTAGTACTCGCCGAACCGGCCTGGGTAGGTGCCGGCTATACGGCCTTTATGAGTACCATGGCCTTAAGCCGGTTTTTTGCCGATTGGTTTACCAGTAAGTTTGGGCTGAAGGTTGTTTTACAACTAAGCGGTATCTTAACCGCTGCCGGATTACTGATTGCAGTTTTATTACCTAATCTTCCCACTGCCATTATGGGCTTCTTTTTAGTAGGAGCGGGGGTTTCTTCGGTAGTACCTTTGGTATACAGTGCAGCCGGTAAATCAACGGTTTTATCGCCGGGAGTGGCTTTAGCAGCTGTTTCTACAATTGGTTTTCTAGGGTTTTTAATAGGCCCGCCGCTGATTGGTTTGGTAGCGGGTGTTTCCAGTTTACGCGGATCTTTTTCTATTATTGCCATTATGGGTTTAGCCATTACAATAGTATCCCGGCAGTCTAAGTTGTAAGAACTAACCGAATTCGGAGCAATAAAGAATTACAGGCTCTTAATTTAATCTGAACCATATACCTCAATTTAAACTTTTGATATTAATAATCTATCCCAATAATTATAACTGATTTTACGCAAAACAAAGGATACGTTGACTTAGATGAGCTCACTCTTGTCATCCTGCAAGGATCTAACCGGTTTACTGCAAAATAAATCCTTTCAGGATGACGGAAATATGCTCTTAATCTTTGTTAATATGTTTCTTCAAAATTTGCGTAACGTCAGTTATAATCCATATGAGGCAATAGCATAATCTGCATTCATATTTAATATAGATGTTAAGGTTTAGATCGGAAAAGAATAAATAATTTAAAGCCTTACTTCTATTTATGAAACAAAAGTAAGGCTTTAAACTAGCCATTATCCAGCGATTGCCATAAGTAACGGGATGCCAGCGTGCGGTATGGACGCCAATTTTCGGCAATCCGGATCATTTCGGCTTGTAGTACCTTTCCGGTTTGCGTTAAGTTGTAAAATTTTTTCATGGCATTCTGAATACCTAAATCATCAATTGGAAATACATCGGGCCGGGTAAGGGTAAATATTAAAATCATTTCGGCCGTCCAGCGTCCCACCCCCTTAATCTGGATCAGGTGTTTAATTAACGCCTCATCATCCATCTGCCCGATTAAGTTATAATCCAAGTTTCCGGCCAGGGCAAAAGTGACAACATTCCGGATGTATCCTAATTTCTGATAAGAAAGGCCGACACCGCGTAGCATCTCGTCCGATTGGGCCAACACCGCTTTTGGTTGCGGATAACCATCCGGGAAAAGGTCCAAAAAGCGGTTGCGAATAACCCGGGCTACTTTTGTAGAAAGCTGCTGGCTCATAATAGATCCTAATAGACTTAAGTAAATATCTTCATGTGCTTCCTGGTCAATGCTTTTACCTGTTTCAATCAGGTTGGCCATAACAGGATCTTGACTAAGTTTTGCTTTCCAATCAGGATTATTTATACTTTCGGACATGCCTGTGGTTATCGTTATAAATTATTTTTTTAAATTAGTGCTCCCTCTAAAAATAAATTATCGTGCTTCATAGCTGTACTTTTCATACTGAATCTTACAGCGCAACGAAAAAGATATAGCAATCGAAACTAAAATATTCTGCTTTAAAAGCTGAGGTTCTTCAATATCTTAAGGGTCTGTTCTGCCATTTCGTTCGTATAATCCAGGTGGGTTACGAACCGGATTTGCTGGGGGCCGAATTCAATGGCCAATATACCTTCTTCCTTTAGTTTTTGTAAGAAAGTATGGGTACTAACTTCGGGAACGAGCGTGAAAATAACAATATTGGTTTGCACCGGCAGTACACTATGTACGTAACTGCTGGCTTTTAATACTGCTTCCAATTCTTGGGCCCGCAGATGATCTTCGGATAAACGTTGCACATGATGGTCTAAGGCGTAAATACCGGCTGCAGCCAGGTAGCCTGCCTGGCGCATGCCTCCACCTAATACTTTCCGGATACGGCGCGTTTTCTTTATAAATGCTTTGCTGCCTAACAAAACCGAACCTACCGGAATACCTAATCCCTTGGATAAACAAACCGAAATACTATCGAAGTAGCGGCCGTAATCCTGGGAATTTTCATCTGCGGCAATCAGGGCGTTAAAAACCCGGGCGCCATCCAGGTGCAAAGCTAAATTTTGTTCCTGGCAAACCTGGGCAATAGCCGCTATTTGGGATAAGGTATAAAATGCGCCACCCCCTTTATTGGCAGTATTTTCTAACGAAACCAGGCGGGTAGTAGGATAGTGAATGTTGTCATCAGGCCTGATGGCACTTTTAACCATTTCGGCGGTTACAATGCCGCGTTCACCGTGGAGCAAATATACCGACGCGCCTGAATTAAAAGCTATACCCCCAACTTCGTACTGGTAAATGTGCGCCGTATAATCGCAAATTACTTCCGATAAAGGTTCGGTATGGGCTTTAATGGCAATTTGGTTCGTCATGGTGCCGGAAGGGCAGAACAGGCCGGCCTCCATGTTAAATAAAGCGGCCGTTTTTTCTTCTAAAGCATTAACCGTCGGGTCTTCTTCGTATACATCATCACCTACTTCGGCCTGAAACATAAATCGTAGCATTTCTGGGGTGGGTTTGGTAACGGTATCGCTGCGTAAGTCTATTTTAAGCATATAAAATTAAGCTAAGGTACTTAAATGTGAGTTTTTTTTGAGAATGTAAAAATAATAACTTACTTTTGCGTTTCAATTTAAAATTTGAGCAATGGCCATTACCAGACTAAAAAGAAAGCACAGAAAAAATATAGCAAGAGCCAACAACAAGCAGCGCGTTATAAAGCAATTACTAGCTACTCCCGTTATTAAAAATGTAGATATCGAAGAACTGAAAGCTCAATTCGGTAAAAACCCGGTAGCTGGTTCCAGCAATGCAACTGCTCCATCTGTAACGGAAAAAGTAACTGCATCGGCCACTGCTGCCACCGAAGCTATATCTGCTGCTGCAACTACTGCCACCGAAGCTATATCCACTGCTGCCACTACAGCAACAGATACGGCAACAAATGCTGCTACATCTACCGCAAGTAGTATTTCCGAAACTTTTACGAACGTGTTTAAAGCTGTTACTGATAAAGTAGAAGATGTAGTAGAAGCAGTTACTGATAGAGTTGAAGATGTGGTGGAAGCTGTTAAAGATAGAGTAGGACAAGGAAACGACTCTGAAGAAAAGCCGGCTGAGTAATTTTTATTGTTGATACAGGTTATTCTTAGTGAATAATTTGTTTTAACTAAAGTTGATGTAATAGCCATAAGGCAAAATATACGGGAAGTGTGCTCTATACAGCACACTTTTTTATTTTTAACCCACTCTTTTTCCTAATTCTACCACCTGCAAATTAGTTATTTTACCAGCAGCTAAATTAAATTTTACCAGGGTCCGGACGTTGTGGAAGCCGTGCCTGCCAGCGGCGCCCGGGTTTATGTGCAGTAGCTTGGGCAAACTTTTATCCGGCATAATTTTTAGAATATGCGAATGGCCCGAAATAAATAAATCGGGCGGATTAGCTTTTATTTCGGCCCGAATATCAGGGTGGTATTTACCCGGGTACCCGCCAATATGTGTCATTAATACATCCGTTCCGTTTAAGTTAAAGCGTTGTACTTTGGGATGCAGGCTCCGGATTTGCTGATCATCGATATTGCCGTACACGCCCCGCAAGGGTGCCAGGGTTGCTAACCTATCCGAAATGGTTAACGTGCCAAAATCGCCGGCGTGCCAGATCTCGTCACAATCCTGCAGATGCCACAATATCTGATCATCGAGGTAACTATGCGTGTCGGAAATTAAACCGATTTTCATGTATTGATTAAAGTTAATGGATTTTAGTGGTCAGACGGTGGTTAATATTAATGAATATGATTTCTACTTATTTTTTTGTTAACCATTTTTTTCAGGAAGCAATTAGTACGCAGCAATTCACAAGCAACCAAAAAAGATAAACGACACCTGATTTACTTTTTCCAGGTTTCCGGCGATTTACGCCAGTCACTTAAAGTTTCCAGCATATCTGCTTTTATATAGCCTTGTTCCAGGGCAATGCCTAATAAGTTCTGGTAAGTACTCAGGCTGACAAAAGGTATATTTACATCTCTAAAGTTTTGCGTGGCCTTTTCAAATCCATAGGTAAAAATCGCGATCAACCCGATAACTTCACCGCCGGCTTCATTAATGGCCTGGGCGGCTTTTAAAGAGCTGCCGCCGGTAGATATCAAGTCTTCTACGAGTACTACTTTCTGTCCGGGTTGGACCCGCCCTTCTATCTGGTTGCCCATGCCGTGTTTCTTTGGTTCGGGCCGTACGTATAAGTAAGGTAAGGCTAGTTCATCGGCTACCAGCGCCCCTTGCGCAATGCCGGCCGTGGCCACGCCGCCAATTACTTCAACTTCGGCGAACCGCTTACGTATTTCTTCGGACAAAGCATTTTTGATAAAACTACGTATAGTGGGAAAAGAAAGGGTAACCCGGTTATCGCAATAAATAGGAGATTGCCAGCCCGAACTCCAGGTAAAAGGTTCGTTCGGACGCAGTTTTACAGCCTCGGATTCTAAAAGATAAGAGGCAATTTGTAGCGCTGTATTCGTTTTTTGCATGGGGCGAAGGTACATAATATTATTTTTCTCTTTTTTATCCCGGCCCATTTTTGTTTCCGATTTATTTTTTTTGCTTTGTATATTCAAATACTCGCGTTTTTAAGAATTTAACCAATGAACGTCTTTATAAATGACATTCCTTTAATCATCAAAAAAGCTGGTGAGAAAGTTTATAAGCACCACTACGATTTGATTCTGGATGAAGGATCGTCGTTTTCTTCCGGTGATTTAGTGGGTGATGTATTAATACGTAATGCCAACGATGCCATTGTAGACCGGATAGTGCGTATTATGGAAGTGAAGAAGATGAAAAAGCTCGATTCGCTTACCTTGATAACCGAGAAGAAAAGCAAACTGATTCTGCACTTGAAAGATCAGTTTAAAATTGTGAAAGCCGCCGGAGGGTTGGTAGTGAAAGATAATAAAATACTGATGATCTACCGGTTAGGCATGTGGGATTTGCCCAAAGGTAAACTGAATAAAAAAGAAGATCCGCAAGAAGGCGCCCTGCGGGAAGTAGAGGAAGAGTGTAATATTAAAGTTAGAGCGACGGCTAAGTTGCCTAAAACCTGGCATTCTTACGCTTTTAAAGGCAAAAAAATTCTAAAGAAAACCAGCTGGTACCTGATGGAATGCCTGGATGATACTTTAATGAAACCGCAGGCCGAAGAATTTATAGAAGAAGTGAAGTTTATGACGCCTGAAGAAGTAGAAGAAATATTACCGCAGGCCTATGCATCTATTGTGTTGGTTATCCGGCATTATTTACGTGCTTCCAAATTGGGAAAGGTATAAAATCGTCTACATTGCCGCCTAAAGCATGTATTTCCCGGATGATGGACGAACTAATTGCTGCTAAATGAGGAGACGTTATTAAAAAAACGGTTTCCAACGCTGGGTTTACGTGCCGGTTGGCTTGGGCAATGGTGTTTTCGTACTCAAAATCGGTGGTATTGCGTAAGCCCCGGAGTAAAAATCTGGCTTCCACTTTTTGGGCATATTCTGCCGTTAGGCCGGTATAAGCCTGCACCGAAATAGCAGGTTCATTTTTAAAAATATCGGCTATAATTTCCAGCGTTTTATCAACTGGTATATATCTTTTTTTGCTGCTGTTGTTGCCAATAGCAATAATTATTTCATCAAACAATCCTAATCCACGTTTTACCACATCATAATGGCCGTTTGTAAACGGATCAAAAGAACCCGGAAATAAAGCAATACGTTTCATTGATTTAGTTTTTAGCTATTAGCTTTTAGCGGTTAGCTTTTTGTGATACTTGATTAAAAGGGAAATAGTAGATATAATTCTTAATTAGTAAGAAGTAATCATTTAGTTTATAATGTGCTATATTCTGAGAGCTAATAACTAAAAGCTAATAGCTAAAAATCTACTCACAAAAATGAATGCCGTAAACATCCAGGTAGCGGTGCTCAAACTGATCTTCTAATTTGTAGGAATAGGCCGCTCCTGCTGGTTTATTGCCAAAATATACATGCCGAATATATTTGCGCATCAGGGTAAATAAAGCCGAGTCGTAGGTAATATCACCCCAAATTTTAACCACATCTTCTTCCGGATTAAGTTTTTGTTCCTGCATTATAAATAGCAAGAAGTAAATAAAATCCTCGGAGGTGGTATAATGAAAAACGTTACAGAACTGCAGCATACCTTCCTGGAAAACAAGTAGGGTCAGGTTATTTTTTTCCACGAAACCCATAAGTTTTTTATTTCCATGCCGGTCGCTGTAATGCAATAAAGTAGAAATGAAAACGCTGGTTTGGTGCCGGTAAGCTATCTGCTTACCCGGAAATACGGTTTCTAAAGCTGACAAAAGGTATTTATCGGCCGTAAATATATTTACTGCATCTAAGCCAGCCTGCTCGTAGGTAATTACTTGCTCGTGGTACGTATCCAGGTTGCAGTTTAGGCGCAGATATTCTTCCGCAGCATCTTTATGGAATAAAGTTTCGGGCACCAAAGTAAAGTTTTGGTTTTTTACCGAAACCCGAATTAGTTGCCAACCCGGTTTGCCCAGAAAAAGATGATCTTGCAGGATGCCTTGTAATTGCTGAGCTACCTGCAAAGGTGTAAATAAATCTCTGAGCTCATAATCTTCCAGTAAAACAAATTTATTCCGTTCCCGGTCAATCACACCAATGCGAATAGTAAATTTACCTACCGTAAGGTATAAATTATATTTCGCCAGCTGTTCTGCCGTAAATGTTTCATCTACCACTTTGTTAACCAGCCGGTAATATTTTGTTTCAGTTACCAAATTAAGTTTGTATTTATTTTCCGGAATAGAAGCAGCCATTACAAGAACGTACCTGGTAAACTTACCTTTTTGTTCCGATATTTCAAAATAATGCCTCCAGGCTGCATTTAAGTTAGCAAAGATACATTACACTTTTATTAACGTTATAATTTAGAGGCTTTATCATTTAGCTGAAGTAAATACTTTTCAACTATAATCCAATTTAGTTTATATGCCAAATGCCGAGAATACCAGTTTATCAATTAAAGTAGAAAAATCGAATTTAATTTAGATGTGGTTACTTGCTCCTTTCCCGTCTGATTCTATCTTTGTTCAAGCCTTTTAAAAACAAATGAGAAACAAATTTAAGCAGCTTCTTTCTTACTCGGTATGGCCAACTTTGGCTTTTATCATTCCGCTGCTTTTAAGTATTCTGGTTTATATTATTTTAAAAGATAAAGCCAATCAGCGTAACGAGAAACTTTTTTCTAATTTATCCAGCCAGGCTCGCGAAAGATTAGTTCGCCGACTGGATCAGAGCATCCTGATTTTACAAGCTTCCAAAGGTTTTTACGCCACTACCGGAACCATAAACCGCCAGCAGTGGAAAAATTATATAACAGCTTTTGATATTTACCGGAATTATCCGGGTATTCAGGGATTAGGTTATGCCGAAGTGATTGCCCCAAGCCAACTGGATGCCCATATTCAACGCATCAGGAGCGAAGGTTTACCAACGTATACGGTGCGCCCCGCCGGTATCCGAGACGTGTATACCGCAATTACTTACCTGGAACCCCAAAACGAACGCAATGTCCGGGCAATTGGGTTTGATATGTTTAGTGAACCGGTTAGGCGGCAGGCTATGGAAAAAGCCCGGGATACGGGTAAACCAATTATAACCGGGAAATTACGTCTGATACAGGAATCAAACGTAAATGTACAACCAGGTTTTCTGATTTATTTGCCGGTTTATGAAAAAGGCATATTGCCTGCCTCGGTACCGGGCCGCCGCAGCTATTTACGAGGCTACGTGTATGCGCCTTTTCGGGCTTATGATTTAATGCGTTCTCTTTTCCGTTCTGATTTTGAAGATATCGATATACAGGTTTTCGACGGACGTACGACCAACCCGGTACACCTGCTTTATGATAAAAGCCAGTTAAATAAGATTACAGAATCACCCGCCGTTAAAAATCAAAAAAACGTTGCGTTAACTTATATTCAGGTAGGCGGGCGCACCTGGACCATGCGCATTACGGCTCTGCCCTCTTTTGGCCAAACCGGAGGGCTTCTGCCGGATTTATTATTAATTGCGGGTTTTATTATTAGTATCCTGATTGGGTTAGCCATGCAGTATTTTATTAATAGCCGGCGTTCAGATAAGTTAAAACAAATTATAACAGATAATGCTACCGGCGCGGTATTTATGACAGATACCCATGGTTACTGCACCTTTATGAATCCGGCGGCCCAAAAAATGACAGGCTATACCTTGAAAGAAATCAGGCTAAAGCCGCTGCACAACATGATTCACCATCATCGGCCCGATGGAACCGTTTACCCGCTGGAAGAATGCCCGATAGATAAAATTATAGCTGTAAAAAAACCTTTACGGGCGCATGAAGATGTCTTCATCCGCAAAGATGGTACTTACTTTAATGTAAGTTGTTCGGTAAGCCCCATTTTCGAGAATGGTATTCCGGTTTCCAATGTTTTAGAAGTAAGAGATATTACCCTGGAACGCCAATCTCAGATAAGATTACAGGAAAGCGAGGCCCGTTTCCGGAATATGGCCGATAGTGCCCCGGTTCTGATTTGGATAAGCGATGAACATGGCTTTACCACGTACTTAAACCGGCAATGGTACGAGTTTACCCATTTAACCGAAGCCGAAAGTTTGGGGCAGAGTTGGCAAGTGGCATTTCACCCGGATGATCTGGACAAAACCCACAATATTTATAATGCGGGTTTTCAGGAAAAGGTTGGTTTTAACCTCGACTACCGTTTACTCCGTTATGACGGGGTTTACCGCTGGATGGCAGCTACTGCTAGTCCGCGTTTTGATGCCGAAGGTGAGTTTAGAGGTTATATAGGTTCGATTACGGATATTACCGAAAGAAAACAAGCCGAAGAGCGGCTAAAAGAAAACGCCGAATTACTCCACCAGATTTTTTTACAAGTGCCCGCCATTGTATCCATTATCCGGGCTTCCGACCAGGTTTATATTTTGGCAAACCCCATGTTTCGGAAATTACACGGCGATCGGCCTTTAATAGGCCGGTCAATCAGGGAAGCTAATCCGGATATGGAAAAACAAGGATTCTTCCGGCAAATAGAAAAGGTTATTGCTACCGGTAAACCTTTTATTAAGAAAGAAGTGCCGATTACTTTTTACAATTCCGATCAGCCGTATTTGGGGTATTTCAACCTTATTTTCCAACCCTTGTATACGCATCAGAATCAATTAGAAGCGGTACTCTTGTTTTCGGTGGAAGTGACGGAACTGGTTGTTAGCCGGAAACAAGTACAAGAAATAAACCAGGAACTAAGCCGAACCAACGTTGAGTTAAGACAAACCAATACCGATCTGGATAATTTTGTGTACACTGCCTCCCACGATTTAAAGGCCCCGATAGCCAACCTGGAAGGCTTAACCAACGATCTGAAGTATAACCTGCAAGGTCGGATAGAACCCGAGGAACATTACTTACTCGAACTATTAGCTGGTTCTATTAATAAACTGAAAGGTACCATCTCAGATCTTTCGGAAATAACCAAAGTGCAGAAGCAGGTGGACGAACAAGCCGAGCCTTTGCAATTTGCTTGTATTATAAACGATGTTTTATCTGATCTTCAGAACCGAATAAAAGCAGCAGGGGCGCTGATTACGCTGGAATTAGAGGTGCCAGAACTGCAGTATACGCGCAAGAATCTCCGCAGCATCCTGTATAATCTTATCTCAAATGCTATAAAATACCGGGCGCCTGAACGGGTACCGCAGGTAAAAATAAAAACAGCGGCTTTTCAAGATTATATTTGTTTAACAGTATCTGATAATGGTTTAGGTATTCGCGCCGATCAACACCATAAATTATTTGGCATGTTTAAACGAGTACACACCCACGTAGAAGGTAGCGGTATTGGGCTTTACATTGTAAAACGGATAGTAGAAAATTATGGCGGCCGCATAGAACTGGAGAGTACAGAAGGAGTAGGTACCACCTTCCGGATTTTTTTCCAAAAGCAAACTATATTTTAGCTGTTTAAGTAAACAGACCCCCCAATATTAATATAGGAGGGAAGTGCGTTTAATCGGATATAATACTGGCAAAAAACAAGGTAAGTTATTCTTCTCTATATAATAGAATAAGCATCATTATAAAAACAGAAAGCCTGAACTAGTAATTTAGTTCAGGCTTTCTGGTGTAAAGCTTTATTTATCTTAATTTATTATTACCGCTGATTAATACGAAGCAGCAGGTACTTGTTTCAAACTACTTGGATACCGTTTTTCTAATATTCAGAATTAAAGGTTTCGGCTCCGGAGTGACTTGTAAAATAGCCGGCTTCACCCCGGTTTATTTCTTTATCCGCTACAGTTTCCTTCTTTAGTACTATACACAAATATTAGTTAATACTTTTTGATTGTAGTCCGGCGTTCGAAAGGTTGGTGAAAGAACCCGCCTGCATTATGAAATAGTGCTGGTTAGTGGTCAACAGCATGGAGTCGGGCGAGAGGGTAAGATTAGTTACTGAGTTCTGATTTTCCTCTGCTTCAGAGTTAGAAGAATTTAAAACCTGCACGATAACTTTGCCGTATCCAGCACGTTGTAACTCTATTTTACGGGCAGCGGCTTCCGACAAATCAATAATATGACCTTTTTTGCCGAAAGGCCCCCGGTCATTAATCCGAACAATAACCGATTGTTTTGTAACAGAGTTGGTAACCTTTACTTTTGTGCCAAAAGGAAGAGTGGGGTGAGCAGCCGTCATGCGGCTTTTGTTATAAACCTCTCCGCTACTGGTTTTACGGCCATGGTATTTAGATCCGTACCAGGTTGCTGACCCTTTTTGAATACTGCCTTTCTGTTGAGCAAAGCCTGACTGCTGCAGGCTGAGAATTAAGATAAAAATAAAGCTGAAAACATAGTGTAATTTGGTAATACGCATGTGTTCATCAGTTGGTGACGGACAAAACTACAACCATAATTTTTAAAAAACTAATTTTAAAGCCCTACAGCGCTTAGTAGGTATGTACCTCGTGGGGGATACGACTATTTTAACATAAGATGCTATAAGGGCTTTAAATCAAAAAACCTTGTTTACAAGCTTATAAAGCAAGATTTTGAAGATTTTCAAGAAAATTAATCATCAAAAAAATACAAGAATTCTTTTTTAAAAAATTTTATTTTAAATTAGAAATAAAGAAGGAATTTTTATCAGATTTCTCGTAAAAGGTTTTTCCCGGCTGCATATATAATTAAACTTTACATGGAATTTGGTCATGTTATTACGCCCAGTCAGGTTGTTTTTCAGATGCCACCTAGCCACCCGGCAAACGCCCGGGTTTTAGCGGCTCATGGTCGGCCGGCTTACCTGCAACCGCGGGTATACATTGGTTGCACTACCTGGTCTAATAAAGACTGGAAGGGAACGTATTACCCCGCCGGTATAGCCGATAAAGATTTCCTGCATTGGTATAGCCAACAGTTTAATGCTATCGAATTAAATACAACCTTTTATCAGATTCCACTGCCTGGCCTGGTACAGCGTTGGCACGAACAGGTTGGTCCGGACTTTGTGTTTTGTCCGAAAATGCCGCAGGAAATAACCCGGCATTTCCGTTTACCCCAAGCTAAGGCGCTCTCGTTACAATTTCACGAAGCATTGCAGGGCTTACATGAGCATTTGGGTATTATTTTTTTGCAGATGCCCTCTTCATTTACGCCGGCGAAATTACACCTACTAGTTAGTTATCTGGAATCTTTACCGGCCAAATGGCCCCTTGCCTTGGAACTGCGCCACGATGATTGGTTTGCCTATCCGAAAAAAGCAGATTTGATTTTTGAAGTTCTGGAAGCACGCGGTCTGGCCACCGTTATTACCGATGTGGCCGGACGGCGGGATGTGCTACACCAACGCCTGACAAATAGCACTGCTTTTATTCGGTTTAACGGCTACGGTTTGATAGCGTCCGATTACACGCGGATAGATGCCTGGGTACAACGCTTATCCGAATGGTTTGCGATGGGCTTAGAAAACCTTTATTTTTTTGTACACCAGGCAAATAGCAGTCATGCCCCGGTATTAGCTAATTACCTGATCGATAACTTAAATCAGAGTTGTGGTTTTAACCTGCCTAAATGTGCGTTAGTACCGCAGGTAATACAGGGAAGTTTATTTTAAAAAAAATAAATATCCGGTTACCAGTATGCCGCAATAAGTTTACCTTAAATAAATATCTACTCAACAGATTTATCTATTTTTAATTGAGAGTTGAGCAGAGATTCAACTATCCCTATATTAATTGCTGAAATGTCTAAAGGTGAAATTACGAATGTTGAGATAAAAAATTACCAGCGCATATTGCCTTACACGCTTTTATTCTGGAATAACTTTATCGGCCCTGCACTTCCAGTACCCGGGAGTTTTTCTTTAGCGTACGCAACACAAGAAAGGAAACTGCACCCAATACAAATATAATTTGCCAAAGTTCATCAACCGCAAAGCTTCCGCTGGTAAAATAATGACTGATAATATTAATCAAAACAAAGGAAACTACGGTAGCAAACATACCATTGTATTCTCGTTTTAAAACATTGCGGAAAGAGAAATCGAGTTGGGAGGGAATCCAACCGGAAAAGCGGGGTAGAAAAGCCGGGGTGCGGCTGGCCCACGCTTCGTATTGGGCGGAATAACTGCGGCGTAAAAATTCTTCTTCGGCGTACATGATACGTTCGTAATAAAGCCAGTAAGCCAAAGCACAAATTAAAACAAACCACCAAACACCAATAAACATAAATAAACCCAACCACATTAAAAAGTTACCTAAGTACAAAGGATGCCGCACTACCGAATAGATACCTGTTTGATTCAGCGTTTCAGCTACCTGGCCTGCATCAGTATTGCGCCCGGAAGTACCCTTCGGCGTAAAACCAACGGTCATGGCCCGAACTATTAAACCTAGAAATGATACCACAAAGCAGATAAGTCCCCAGCTGGTACTCGTAATATGTTCATGCGTGCTATCGGGATAAAAATAGATGATTGCCACCGCAAAAGGGTATAATACCAGCGGTAGCCAGCTTCTTCTTTTAAATAACCAGTTACCATCCTGTTCAAACTCTTCTCTTAAAGGCATGTTTGTTCGTTAAATTAATTAGGGCTAAAATTAAAGAATTTCCTTTATTATTCAGTTAAACAGGGCTATTTTCCTTATCAACTTAAAAAACGTTTCTTGAAATTTATTTCAAGCATCGGTTTAATATACAGTTTTGATAAGCTTATTAATTTAGGTCACCCAAGTCTTTATTATTTATTTTAAAAAAGGTTGCAAAGGTTAGATACTGTTATAAAACAGGAAACTAATTGCCAGAACCTAAATAAATTTTCTCCGGTACATGGAACCCGAAATAACGTTTATAGCCTGAAAGGTCTGGATTTTAAATCTGAATAATTAAAATTCAGATTTAAAATTTTCAGATCAAAAATGTTTATAAAACAGCTTCCGGCAGAACTCATTTAAAGCTGCTCCGGTTTAATAGTAGTATACTTCTTAAAGTAGAAAAGAGAAAATTGTGATAGAGAATTCGATGTTTAATCGGCTCCCGACCTGGAGCCAGGTTGAAGTTTTAGCTAAGCAAGGAACAGTAGTAGCCCAACGGCAGCATAATGACTGGACAATTACTTTGTATGTGATTAACGATTATTTTGTAGAGCGCTGGGTTAAGCAGCAATTGGAAATTGTGGGTTCTTTTCATCAATCAGCAAAGCCACTGGACATTTTAGAACCTTATATTGATTACCTGGAAGTGCCGGATTTAAATTGATTAATACAACCTTGATGTTGTATTTTATTTCAATATTATATTGAGGTTATAGATACTTACCAATTAGAAATCAATAAGATAAATTATTTAAAGGTGAGTAATAGGCCAAATTTAGTTTTAACTATTTCCTGCTTATCTCTCCGTCATTCTGCAGAATTCGAAGAATTCCAGAAGAATCTTCTGGTTTAACTGCATGTAACTCACAAGATGCTTTCAGCATGACTGGTTTAGATTGTTTAAACTATTTTTGTCCGCTTACTTATTAAGAATACCTGCACCTTCTATGATTTTATGCGGCAAGTGTTAGCTATAAAATTAACCCTGCGTTCAATGAGCATGGGTGCCTTTAGGTAAAATTAGTTTTAATTTTTTTAAAGCTTCATTAATTCTCATTGCCATCCGAAACGATTTGGCTGGCATCTTCTACGCTCTCGGGGTTGTTGTATAATATTTGTTCAGGATTTTGTCCCAAACTATTTTTTCCTTCCGAAAGATCGTCATCAAATACATTTTCCTGCTCTTCTGGTTCTTGGGGCGGAATTTTCGAATCCTGGAAAGGTTGGATATAAGGATTATTTTCGGTCGGTTGATTTTGATTTTCCATAGGGGTATTCAATATATAATAAATTCCTGGTTATAGGAGGTAATACGTATTTCCCGGATTAAAAGCTGATACTACTTGGTTTGTAGCGCCAGATTGTGAGTTAAAATATCAGTTTTCTTGTTGATAGTAATTTCAATTAAATCCTTAGGGTTACAAAGCTGTTCTGGCTAATCAGATAATTAATGCGTGTTATTACAATCATAGCTATTACTTGTTTTCTGCTATAAATATTCCTGGTGTTTTTATCCGGTTTAATAACCATTTTGCTTTCGAAGCAAAATATTGTTTTAAAAACATACCTACTTTACCCGTTTACCAGCGTAGACAAGGGCAGTTGCATTTGCATTTTAACTTTTTGTTTAATAATAATTAAAAAATATGGCAGACGAAAAAACAGTATCCTTTGCTAATACATTTACTATTGGTGGAGATTTAACCGTGAATCGGATGGGTTACGGCGCCATGCGAATAACCGGCGAAGGAATTTGGGGGCCGCCTAAAGATAGAGATGAGGCTATTCGGGTTTTACAGAAAACTGTGGAATTGGGTATAAACTTTATAGATACCGCCGATAGCTACGGCCCGCATATATCAGAAGAGCTGATAGCGGAAGCATTGCATCCGTATCCGGCTGGATTAGTTATTGCTACTAAAGGTGGCTTATTGCGTACCGGTCCTAACCAATGGCCAATTAATGCGCACCCTGATCATTTACGGGAAGCTTTGGAAGGAAGCTTGCAACGGTTAAAGCTCGATAAAATTGATTTATACCAGTTACACCGTGTAGATCCCGAAGTGCCTTTTGAAAAAACGCTGGAGTTTTTGCAACAGGTACAGGAAGAAGGCTTAATTAAACACATTGGCCTTTCGGAAGTAACTGTAGAGCAGATTAAGAAGGCGCAAGAGTATGTTAAAGTTGTGTCGGTACAGAATATGTATAGTGTCGATAACCGGAAATGGGAAGAAGAACTTCAATATTGCTCCCAACAGAATATGGCTTTTATTCCGTGGTATCCTTTAAGTGGAGGCAACGTTGAAGCCATGGACCTCTTAAACCAGATAGCTCAGAAGCACCAGGCCACCGTACAGCAAGTTGCTTTAAGCTGGCTTTTACACCATGCGGCAAATATTCTGCTCATACCGGGTACTTCTAAAGTAAAACATCTGGAAGAAAATTATAAAGCTTCTTCCATAACGCTTACGGAAGAAGATCTGAATACTTTGGAAAACCTGAAAGCGTCCTGATATAGCTTTTAGTCTCCTCGAGGAATTCTAGAAGTTAACTTAGTGGTCAGATAATAGAAAGCCAATGAGCAAAAAGCAATTTGGTTACCTATTATCTGACCTTTTTTATTAATAATAACCATCAATCCCAGTAACTCGAACTACCTGTTATTTTACAAGCCTACCACTTCAGTATTGCGGTGATAATATTATTGCTAGGGTAAGCAGGTTAATAAACTTAATAATTATTGCTGTTATGCTTTTTAAGTAAAAGTTCTTTACGGGCAGAACGGATACCAGCCTTACATAGTTTTTGAAGAAAAATCGTTCATACTTTTAAGTTTTCACTAATCGGAAATTTACCCCTAAGTATAAACTTTTAGTTTAAAAGTAAATACTAGATTAAGATAAAGTCAATAATTTATATTCATTTAAAGTTCTAATAGTTGTTTAAAACTAATGATTCGGTTAAGCCAGAAAAATTAACAATTTGGTAACCTATTTTATACATCTCACGATTTAGCTTTTACTGAAGCTTTGCTCTTATTTTATTAATATCGTGATGCATAAAATATTTACCGGGTGGCTTTGCCTAACTATGTCCTTTGGTTTCATGCATACCGAAGTGCAAGCCCAAATTACTGACTCCCTTGAAATTGCTCCTGCCGATACATTAAAAAAGTTTGAAACCCCAAATGTTATAACGCAGAAAAAGCCGTTCTTACAATCAAAAGGGTTTAAGGCTACTATTGTACCGGTTGTTTTAATCTCGTATGGTTTATCTACCATCAAAGACCATGGCCTTTACAGCAGTTATGAAGCCCAGCGCGATATCCAAAAGATTTTTCCTGACTTTCATACCAACCTGGATGATTATTTAATTTTTGCCCCTTTTGTAGAACTGGCATTGGCTTATGGCCTGCAGGTAAAAGGAAACCATGATTTTCTGAATACCGGTATTCTGATCTTAAAAGCCGAAGCAATCAATGCAGTTGCTGTTTTTGGTTTGAAAAGCTTAACCAAACAAGTGCGGCCAAACGGCGAAAATTCGTTTTCTTTGCCTTCGGGCCACACGGCGCATGCTTTTCTGGCAGCTTCTATTATCCACTCCGAACTGCGTTATCGTAGCCAATGGTACGGCATTGGAGCCTATACCATTGCCACCAGTGTGGGCGCTTTGCGGATGTTAAATAATAAACACTGGCAATCGGATGTGTTTGCCGGCGCCGGTATTGGTATTTTATCCTCGCACCTGGCTTACCTGAGTCACCGTAACCGCTGGGGGCAAAAACCCGCTTTTTCCTTTAACCCGACGTATCTTTTCGGTTCCCCAGGAGTAAGTCTTTCTTTGGATTTAAGCCATTCGCAATTAAGAAGGAAGCATATATAGCGGCAGCAAATCAATGCACGTTTTCTCTCCTAAGAAGCTAATTCAGTTTACCCGCAATCAACTCCTTGTATAAGCCACAAATTAAGTAAATTAATCAGGTACCAATATACGCCGGATCTAGTCGGTTCCGGATTAATATATTTTTATTCGAAACCGAAAACAGTACGTATGCATTTATTTCCAAAGCTTTATTTATGGCAGCATCAAAAATACCTCTTTATAGTGCTTTAGCGGCTAATTTAGCCATCGCCATTACCAAGTTTATAGCGGCAGGCGTTACTGGCAGTTCGGCTATGATTTCCGAAGGTATTCACTCGGTGGTAGATACGGCCAACGAAATTTTACTACTGTTTGGCATTCATAAAAGTAAAAAGCCGGCTAATGCGCAGCGTCCGTTTGGGTACGGAAAAGAATTGTATTTCTGGGCCTTTATCGTATCTATTTTGATTTTTGGTATTGGTGGGGGAATCTCATTTTACGAAGGCGTAACGCACCTGCAGCATCCTTCCCAGATTGAAGACCCGAAATGGAACTATCTCGTATTGGGGGTTGCGTTTGTATTTGATGGTATATCTTTTATAACTGCTATGCGGGAGTTTAAACGGCAACGGGGCAGTATGCCTTTTTGGACGGCGGTAAGAGAAAGTAAAGATCCTTCTACATTTGTGGTTTTGTTTGAGGATGCGGCCGACTTACTTGGTCTTACGGTTGCTTTTCTGGGTATATTTTTGGGGCACTATTACCAGGACCCCCGCTTTGATGGTATTGCTTCTATTATTATCGGGATTATTTTAACGGCAATTTCCGCGTTATTGCTGAAAGAAAGCCGTAGTTTGCTCATGGGCGAAACGGCTGATCCGGAAACATTGCAAGAAGTAACCCGACTAACGGAAGCCAACCCTTTGGTGGTTAAAGTGAACCTGCCGCTTTCTATGTACATGGCCCCCGAAGAAATTATTCTAGTTTTGCCCATCATTTTTCAGGAGGAAGTAAACAGCCGGGACATTACCCAAGCCATTGTTCAAATCAGGCAAACAATTCAGCAAAAGTTTCCCTCGATAAAGCAAATTTTTGTAGAGCCCGAACTAGCTACTTAACCGAATAGCAGAACAAATATCTTACAAGCATGTAATGCAATGCTGCCTTAACTAATAAGCTATATAAGCTTGATTTTAAAGTAAATTTCTATATAAACTAAAATTAAGATTTAATTAAAAAAGGTTTTTTAATAGTAGTTTTAGTGAACTTTTAATTACACCAGAATACTATATTTTAATTCTTCCGGCATAAGAATAATTAAAAAATTGTTTCCTTTGCTGGTAGTTTGGTTAGTAGAATCTATAAATTTATAAATGTTTAAAGTACCTTTTCTCTATTTAACAAAATTAGTGGAGGCTTTTTTCCTGAAGCCTTTTATGCGGCGTTTGGCCGATAAATTCCCGCGTCTGTTTTCTTTTCTTAAAAACCGGTTTAAACCAGGCTTATTCTTCGGATTGCCTTTTACCGTTTTAACTTTAATAATAGGGGTTAACCTGCTTATGCTTTCGAAATTAGCCGAACATACGGTAAATTCCGAGAATTCTAAGTTTTTGGATATGGAAGTGACCGCCTGGTTTTTTAATCTGCGTACCCCTTTCTTAAATAAAGCTTTTTATTATTTTACCCAACTCGGAACCGTATATGGTGTTACAGCCGGAACTGTACTCACGGGGTTAGTATTGCTTTGGCAAAGACGAGGCTTTCATATATTGGCCTTGTTAATTTCTGTTTTAGGCAGCAGCTTGTCCATGTATTATTCTAAAATATATTTTCACCGAGAGCGCCCTTTAAATGTAGCCTTTTACACCCCCGAAAATTCTTTTTCTTTTCCGAGTGGACATGCCACCAGTGCTATGGCTTTAGTGGGTTTATTATGTTACTTTTTTCTCATCGAAGTTGAAGATAAGAAATGGCGTTTAACTTTATTTCTGTTGGGAGTAAGCTATATTTTGTTAATTGGCTTAAGCCGGATTTACCTGGGCGTACATTTTTTAACCGATGTAGCTGCCGGGTATTTGCTCGGACTTTTATGGGTAATAGTAGCAATCGGCTTAATGGAGTATTCCGCAATAAGCAAAGTAAAGCATAAGCTGGAGTAAACATCTAAACAAGCTTAATCAACTTAAGCTTTATATATTATAAGCTTGTATCAACTTACAGGCTATATGAATAACTTAAGCCAACTGACCTAAGTTTTATAACTGGTAAAAATTAATCTGATAAAACCTGTAAAGTGCTAAACTCAAAATTTTGCGGAAATCTTTAGTTAGTAAATAAGGTGTTTTTTTTCCGTAGGCACCAGGTAGTCATGCTCCGCAGGTTTTGTACCTGGGTTGTTTTAAAAGGCTCGTACAACTCTCCGTTCAGGGCATTTGTGTAATAATGCAAAAGCGCCTCATCAACCAGAAAACGGTCAGATCCATCGGGAAGGTGATACCGCCCATTTCCTAAATCCTGTACTACATGCTCCAGTCCAATGCTGGAAGCAAGCCGAGTAAACATAAATCCGCCTGGTTTTGATACATTCCATATAGACTTTATCATCCGGTCGAAATGATCCTGATCCTGCGCGAAGTGCAACAACGCACTACAAATCACTAGGTCGAAAGTATCGGCCGAAAAAGGCAATTTTTCTGCCAAGCCTACCTGGAAGTTATCTGCTGGCAGATGCGGCGCAATTTTCTAGGCTAACTTTTTTACCTCTGCTATGGCATCCGGGCTACTATCTATTCCATAAACATCAACAGATTGCCGCAGGAAATAGATGAGGTTGCGGCCGCTACCGCAGCCAACATCCAGGATTGTTTTACAAGTATTGAACCGGCCTTTTAAGAGCTGGTCAAATAAGTAAATGTCTATATTACCGAAATATTCCTGCAAGTTGTTTTGCATAATTTAGAATTTACTTTTTTAAATGAGGTGCATAATACGTGTGCCTTTACAAAATTAGAGAGATTCAAATACCGGCAATTAAGAATTTTGATTTAACTGCTTCTGTCTTTTGCACTATTCATTTTATGCGGGTGGATAGGCAATGATTCACCGATACAAATTTCCTCTTTACCGATACACCATTGTAACAAGTAGCAATGCCCAGTAAATTTGTTCAGATAATTCTAGAACAATTAAATACTTAATAAAATGGAAAGAAAAAGCTTCCTGAAGAGTTTATTGGTTAGTGCCATATCAGCGCCTGTATTCTTTACGGCCTGCAAACAAGAAGAAGTAAGCCCGGCCGAGAGTACTACTGAAGGCGGCTCAGGTGCGGTAACTAATCCGGGTTCCAGTTCCGGTAGCTGTACCGTAGCACCTACCGAAACCGAAGGTCCTTTCCCTACTAAAGTGCCGGCCTCCTATGTGAGAAGTGATATAACCGATGGCTGTACCGGTTATAAACTGGCCGCTAAAATAACCATTGGTAATACCAATAATAATTGCGCCGGTTTGGCAAATGCCATTGTTGATATCTGGCATTGCGATGCGGCGGGTAACTACTCTGAATATGGTGGCAGTGGCATGCAGTCTACTAGTTACCAGTCTGTACATTTTTTACGAGGACGGCAAACTACCGATGCTAACGGATTGGTGACTTTTACTTCCATATTTCCGGGCTGGTACAACGGGCGGGCAACTCATATTCACGTTCACATCTATAATGCCAGCGGCAAATCTCTTAAAGTTACCCAGATAGCATTTCCGGAAGGTACCGGAACGGCTTTGGCGGTAGTAAACGGTTATGAAAAAGGACTGAGCGGCTATACCTATAACAACCGGGATTATGTATTTAGTGATGACTCGGCAGGCGTGCAGATAGCTCAGGTTACCGGTAATACCACCGATGGCTTTGAACTAGCAATTCAACTGAATGTTGCGGCTTAATAATTTCATACACGATCAGATACAGAGGTGTTGAAGTCTTTGCTTTAACCTATTTATTTACAAAATGGCAAACCGCATTATAACGCTGTGTTACAGAAAGGTAATTGATGTTCACTCCACTAAACCTTGGGAAAAACTAGTATTCCAGGATAGTTACCGGGAGTTTAAAATGCAGGCGCAGTTGTATAATCAGGAAAACAAATACCGTTCTTTTGCCGAATTGCTGCAGCATGCACCCGGGGCCGAAAAGTTACATTTTTTAGTAAGTGCGGCCGTGATCGGGTATTTACAAACTTTAAACGAAGTCGTGCCGGATATAATAAATAACCTGGGTAAGCATTTTCTTAAATTTAACCAATATCAGTTTGAAATAATAAACTCCGATCTGCTGGATAAATCGCGGCACCAAGTAGCTTTTAACTTTTATTCTGAATCCTTAGTTTGGCACGAAACCATTGGTAGTTATCTGTTGGTGTCGGGAAATAAAGCGGAAAGCGGCGAAATACTAACTGACTTATTCCAGTTACAGCCTTATTTAACTATTCATTCACTAACAACAGCAGCATAATATGCTAAAGCAAATACCCGGTCAAATATTCCTGGCCGACCAGCGGGAAGTGAAATATACAACCCAATTCAGAAGATACAGTACTTTCAATTTGGGTGAACCTGTAAATTTTGATAAAGAATCTTTTGGAAGTTTATACGTTTTTAACGAAGAACAGATAGCTTCGTCTCAAAAGATTACCTTTAGCGTAGAAGAAGATTCGTACATAGTCCTGTTTCCTATAACCGGAGCGGCTAGCTTTACTGATCCAGAAGGAAATACGATTTACGTTGATGTAGAAGAAGTACTAATCAGCCAAATTCCTGCCGGACTGTTATATATGATTGCTAATCCTTATGAAAAAGAACCCATCAGCTTTCTGCAGTTTTGGATAAAAGCCGCAACTCCTTTGTACACGGTTATATCTCAGATTACAAGTTTTCGTTTAGATTCTGTCCAAAACCAATTAACCAGATTACCGGTGGAGGAAACTGTTCAGGAATTACCTTTTTCGGTTAGTTTAGGTCGGTTTAATGGCCGGAGCGAAGCCCTATATACTTTGAAAAAACAGCAGGGACTGCATTTCTTCGCTTTTGTAATTGCCGGAGCTTTTGAAGTAGAAGGGCGCTTGCTGCACGAAAAAGACGGCCTTGGTTTATGGGAAACGGAGGAGGTTGAACTGGAAGCATTAAGTAACAATGCTTTAATATTAACCCTGGAACTATTTGGATGTAATTAGCAATAATTCAATAGCTTATAAATACTTAAACTGGCTTGCCGACTTTAATATTTATATAATATAAATTTTGTAAGATCAGAATCTCAATATTTTATTTTTGCTGCCATTCTTTTACAAAATTAATATAACTATCGCTGATCGGTAGTTCTTTGCCGGTGGCTAACTGTACTTTGCGGTTTATAACGGCTTTTACTTTCGCCACCGGTACTACATAACTGCGGTGTATTCTTTTAAATTTATCAGCCGGAAGTTTTTCCAGTACTTTCTTTAGGGGCATTAACGTCAGAATGGGTTTGCCGTTGTTTAAATGTATTTTTATATAATCTTCCAAACTTTCAATATATTCAATTTCGGGTAAGTCTATTTTTATCATTCGGTACTCCGAGTGCACAAATAAACTTTCCGGCGGTTCATTCTGGGGAGTATTTTTATAGATGTAGTAATCTTTCGCTTTTTGTACAGCCCGGGAAAAACGTTCTAAATCTATGGGCTTCAAAAGATAATCTAATGCTTCCAGTTCAAACCCTTCGTAAGCAAAGTTTTTATAAGCGGTTGTAAAAATAATCATGGGTTTTACCAGTAGCGAGCGCACCAAATCCAGTCCCGAAATATCCGGCATGTTTATATCAACCAATAATAAATCTACGGAATGACTTTTTAAAAATTCAGCTCCCGAAATAGCATCGTCAAAAGTATGCAGCAAGTGCAGTACCGGGAATTTTGCCGCGTATGCTTTAATCAGTTCCAGGGCCAGGGGTTCATCATCAATAGCAATACATTTTAACAACATGGTTTTGAATAATAAAGGTATAGGTAGTTCAATTAAATCTGTAAAGTTAAGTTTACGGTAAACAAGTTGTTTTCCCGGTCAATTTCCAGGTTATGTTTGTTAGGGTACAAGTGATCTAAGCGCTGCTGGGTATTCGCTAAGCCAATGCCGGCGCGTTCGGAAGTACGAGTTGTTTGAAACAATTGGTTCTGGCAGAAAAAGTGTATTAAGTTTGCTTTTGCCTGTAGCTTAATGGTGATAACGGCCCGTTCATGGTTACTGATGCCGTATTTAAATATATTTTCGATAAAAGTCATTAGTACCAACGGGGCAATAGATTTCTGTTCCAGATTACCGGTAACTGAAAAGTTGATCTGCACATTCTTGCTCAGGCGCAACTTCTGCAGATCGATATAATCGCGGATACACGCTACCTCACTCGTTAAAGAAACATAGTTTTCGCTAACCTCATCAGTAACATGCCGCATAATGTTAGAAAGTTTCATGATGGACTCGGCGGTTTGTGGGCTTTGCATAACTGCCAAGGAATAAATATTATTCAGGGTATTAAATAAAAAGTGCGGATTTATCTGGGCTTTCAAAAAAGATAATTCGGCATTGGCCTTGTCTGCTTCAGCCTGAATGGCTCGCTTTTCGGTTATGCGCCACTGCTGGGCAATTTGGATGGTTAGGCCTAAAGCTACTACCGTTATAAAAAGAAAAATACTGACCATGTCGAAAAGACGGGGTCTAGGCCGGCGCCGCTGAATTTCGGCACCTGGTCCGAATCGGGGAGAGGGGCCGAATTCTGGCGGCGGCATTCTGTTATTTTCGGAGAAGCGGGGTGGGCCGAGCGTTTGGGTAAATAAACGTTCAAAGGGTTGCAAAAAGAAAATGCCGGTAAATAAAATAGCCAGGTAAGTTAAATAAAGTGCATATTTCTTTTTAAGAAAGAAGCGGGGAATAAGGTAAGAAGCATTTAAATAAAAAACGATTAAAAAAGAAAAGTTAAAAACCCAATAATTAGGCGACAAAAGCAAAGGCGTAATATTATTTTCTTCGGATGGTCCGGTCATGAAAATCAACGGCAGACTCATAAATATAAGCCATCCTAATATATGTGCCCCCAGGGCTGAGCGTCTGGTTTTTGTCATTCACAAAGTAAAGTATCTAAAGCAACAATTTGTAAAAAGTACCGGTAAATAAGCTGATTATCCCGATTAATTGGGTTTATACGGTAGTACCAATGCTTATACTTGTAAGTACTAATTATTATTTCAATCTGTTTTCATAAAAAATTATTTTAAAATACGTAAGCACAGCCGAACGGGAAGAGAAAAAGTTTTTCATTCCCTTGGCTATTCTCTACCTTTGCCTACCTATACTATATATATTCTCCAATGGATCAGAATTTTCCGCCCATTAAACCCAAAGTAACCCCTATTTACCAGACATCGGTTTTTACTTTCAGTGATGTAAATGATTTAGAAGCTTATTTTGAGGCGCCCAATGAGCGGTTCATGTATTCCAGGTACAGCAACCCCAATAGCAGTGAGCTGGCTAATGAAGTAAATAAATTAGAAGGTGGCGAGGGCGCGGTGGTAACTTCATCGGGAACTTCGGCGCTGTTTACCGCTTTAATGCTGTATTGCCAAGCGGGCGATCATGTGCTTTGTGCCGAGGAAATATACGGCGGATCGGCGGTACTGATCAACCAGGAATTAAGCCGTTTCTGTATTTCGGTAACGTATGTGCCTTCGGATAAAATTTATGAATTAGAAGCTTTTGTAAAACCCGAAACAAAATTATTGCTAGCCGAAACCATCAGTAATCCTTTGCTGCGGGTTTTTGATATCAAACGCTTAGCCGAGGCATGCCAGCAAAACAATTTAAAACTGGTGATAGATAATACTTTTGCTTCGCCGGTTATAACTAAACCTTTAAGTCTGGGGGCCGATGTTGTATTTCATAGTATTACCAAATACTTATCCGGACATAGCGATGTAACGGCGGGCGTGGTAATAATGAAAGAGGAGGAGACAGTAAAAAGGGCAAAGCAGATTATGATGTATTACGGCCTAAACTTAAGCCCTTTTGAAAGTTGGCTGGCGGCTCGTGGACTGAAAACTTTACGCCTACGCGTAAAACAACACAGCAGCAATGCCTTAGCGATAGCGCAATTTCTGGAGAATCATCCTAAAATAAACCGCGTGTATTATCCGGGTTTGGCCGCCCATCCGCAACATAATCTCGCGCAAGAGCAAGGAGGTGGCTTATTTGGGGGCATGCTTTCTTTTGCGATTACCGACAAGGTAGAGCAGGTAAATAAATTTATGCAAAACCTCAAAACCATTCCTTTTTCACCTTCTTTAGCTGGTGTGAGTACTTCCGTGTCTTATCCGGCTGGTACTTCGCACCGGGCTTTAAGCGCCGAGAAAAGAGATGATTTGGGCATAACAGTGGGTGTTATCCGGCTATCGGTGGGGATTGAAGAACCGGAAGACCTGATTGCCGAAATTGAAGAAGCTTTAGCGGCTATTTAAATGCAGCATTTTAATTATTAATTTAAAGAAGAATTAGAAGCTGTTAAGTAGTTGTTAGTGATCAGTTTTCAATATTTAGTATAAAGATCAACTATTTATCAAATCATAGGTTTCGATTAAATTTGACTTACTACTTATTTTTGCATTTTACTTTATTAAATCAACTTTATCTTCTATAGACGTATTTCGGCGGCCTTTTAACTCTTTATCGGAGTAACCTAAATATAGTATTCCCAGCACCAGATCTTCGGGTGCTAAAGCCAAATACTCCTGCATAGCCAGATGGTAAGCCATGCCGCCCGAACCCCAGTAACTGGCGATACCCATGGCCGTAGCACCTAATAATATATTTTGTATGGCACAGCTGGCGGCGGCAATTTCTTCTAATTGGGGTATGGCCGGCAAATTGCCCCGATGCATAATGGCAATGATGATATGCGATGCCTGATCGCCCATGTGGACTAATTTCTCGTATTTGTCTTCCTTAAACTTTTCGGTGGATGTATGTTGCTGGTAAAGAGTTGCGTGTTCCCGGCAGAAATTTTGGACTTGCGGGCCACTATATATTTTAAATCGCCACGGTTCCGTTAATCCGTGCGTTGGGGCCCAATTGGCCAGACTTACCAATTCTAAAACCTGTTCTTCCGGAATGTTTTTTCCGTTCATCATGGGCGGTTTAACGGTCCGGCGCGATTCGATAACCGATTTAACTACTGCATAGTCATTCATCTTCTTATTTCATTTTTAATAATTTGAACAATACGTTCCAGATCCGAATCGGTTAAGTTAGAGCCGGACGGCAGACATAAGCCTCTCTGAAAAAACTTCTCGGCTACATTTTGCCCGTAATATGGGTAGTGCGCAAATAAAGGTTGTTGGTGCAAAGGCTTCCAAAGCGGTCTCGATTCGATTGATTCAGCTGCTAAAGCGAAATGGATTTTTTGAGCGGTAACAGATTGGTTGGGCGCTAAAATAAAGCAGGAAAGCCACCGGTTAGAAAAAGCTTCGGTTGGTTCCGGCTGAAATTGAATAAAATCATGCTTGCCTAATCGATTCTGATAAAATTCAAAGATAGCTCTTCTTTTCTTTACCCGTTCCTGCAGCACCTCTAACTGGCCTACACCAATGCCGGCCGCAATATTGCTCATCCGGTAATTATAACCTACTTCCGAATGCTGGTAGTGGGGAGCCGGATCTTTTGCTTGCGTTGCTAAAAATAAAGCTCTTTTGGTATATTCCGAGTTGTCAGAAACCAAGGCGCCTCCCCCCGAAGTAGTAATAATCTTGTTGCCATTAAACGAATACAGGCCCATTTCTCCGAAAGTACCAACCGGTTTATTTAGGTAAGTAGAGCCGAGCGCTTCGGCCGCATCCTCTATAACCGGAATTTGGTAGAAATGAGCAATGGCCAGAATTTCCATTAATTTGGCGGGCATACCGTATAAATGCACCAGAATAATGGCTTTTGGTTTTCGGCCCGTTTTAAGGCGGTCCTGAATGGCTTCTTCCAAGGCCTGCGGGCACATATTCCAGGTTTCCGGTTCACTATCAATAAAAACCGGAATAGCATTTACATAAAGCACCGGATTGGCCGTGGCTACAAACGTGAAAGCCGAACAAATAACTTCGTCTCCGGCTTGTACATTCAAAACTTTTAAAGCCAGGTGTATAGCGGCCGTGCCGGAGTTTAGTGCTACGGTTGAACGGGCCCGGGTGATTTTTGCAAGTTGCTTTTCAAAGTTCAGGATATTACTGCCCACGGTAGAGATGTAGTTTTCCTCGAAAGCCTGTTGCATATAAGCTATTTCCCGGCCACTCATGTGGGGCGGCGATAGGTAAATTTGCTTTTCTTTATTCAACATGCTTTTTAATTATCCGGGCGGGTACGCCCACCGCCGTACATTTGGGCGGTATAGGCTGGGTTACAACGGCACCAGCGCCAATAATGCTGTTTTCTCCGATCCCGATGCCGGGCAAAACTGTGGCATTGGCGCCTAAATATACCCCTTGCTTCAGCACCACTTTCCCCGAAATATTTGCCTGGGGCATGAGGGCACAAAAATCATTGATAACTGTATCATGGCCAATCGTACAACTTAAATTTAGCAATACATGTTTACCAATTTCTATATTGGTGGTCAGGATGGTACCTTGGCAAATGATGGTACCTTCCCCAATAGTATTAAACTGAAAAGCTTCGTTTATAACAGTAGGGTGAATTAATGTTGGGAAGGTTATAGTCGGAAAATTTAGCTTGGCCCGGATTTGGGCTTTTATTACCGGATTGGCAATGGCAATGACTATTGCTAAGTCTTGGTTACTTTTTTGAAGATCAGCTAAATTACCCAAATAAGGGAAATTCAGAATGCTTGGGAGGGGATTGGCGTCATCGTCGTAAAAACCCAGAATCTGCCACTGCGGCACAGCCTGGTTTATCTGGTGCAGGAGCATTAACACTTCCCGGCCCAAGCCGCCGGCGCCAAAAATAGCAATTGGTTTAAGGTAAATAGGCGAAGACTTAAGAGACATGCGATAAAGTTCCGGTAAATCGTTCGGCAGTAACACAGCCGGGCGCCTGGGTATCGGCGGTACGGAAAATTTTTATAAAGGTAATTACTAGTATTTTAAGGTCTAAATAAAAACTTAGGTTACGAACATACCACACATCATACCCCAGTTTTTGGTCCCAAGGCAAAGCATTACGGCCATTTATTTGCGCCCACCCTGTAATGCCGGGTTTTACCGTATGCCGTAGGGCTTGTTCAGGGGTGTACAAAATTAAATATTCCGGCAATAGCGGGCGTGGCCCCACTAAACTTAAATCACCTTTACATACATTCCAGAGTTGCGGCAATTCATCTAAAGAATATTTACGGATAAAAGCCCCCATAACCGTTAATCGTTCTGCATCGGGGAGTAAAGATCCATCCGGCGCCCAGGCATCCGACATGGTTTTAAATTTATAAATGGTAAAAAGTTTACCGTTTAAACCGGGTCGGGTTTGTTTAAACAAGATGGCTCGCCCTTGGCATAAGAATAGAGCAGTTGCTATCAGGAGCATAAAAGGCAGCATTAGCAGCAAAGCCGGCAAGCTAATACCTAAATCCAGAATACGTTTTATATATTTTTGATACATTCTGCTTTTTCCAACCTCTAATTTACCAGTTTTTTGTCAAGGTACAAAACCTAAACATTCTGCAGCTGATCCTTTTTTCTCATCGGGTCTATTTATAACTTCGCCGCCATGATTGTATTTCCTAATGCTAAAATAAATATTGGTTTAAACGTGGTAGCGCGGCGGCCCGATGGCTTCCGGAACCTGGAATCTTGCTTTTACCCGGTACAGTGGCAGGATGCCCTGGAAGTAATACCAACGGCAGAAAATCAGTTTACGCTTTCGGGTATACCGGTGCCGGGAGCCGCCGAAACTAATTTGTGTGGGCTGGCCTACAGTTTGCTGGCTGCTGATTTTAACTTGCCGCCTATCCATATGCATCTGCACAAAAATATTCCTATTGGGGCCGGTATGGGAGGCGGATCAGCGGATGCGGCTTTTGCCCTGCGTTTATTTAACGATTTGTTTAAGCTAAACTTATCATTAGACATTCTGGAAGATTATGCCCGCCGGTTAGGGAGTGATTGTGCTTTTTTTATCCGTAATAAACCGGTTTTTGCCCGGGAGCGGGGCGATGTTTTTGAACCTATCCATTTAGACTTAAGCAACTACCACTGTGTTATTGTTTATCCGAATATTCATATTACAACCGCTGAAGCTTTTGGTTTGGTTCAAACAAAAGTGCCGGAGTCTGCTTTAAAAGATTTGCTGGAACAAGATATTTCTACCTGGAAGGATAAAGTTACAAATAGTTTTGAAGAAGCTTTGTTTCCTAAATATCCCGTACTGGCCCAAATAAAAGAATACTTATATGAGCAGGGAGCGGTTTATGCGGCCATGACGGGCTCCGGTTCGGCTATTTATGGTTTTTTTTCAAAGGAGATAATAACTAAAGAATGGGCGTTTCCGGCAGCGTACCGGGTGTGGCAGGGGCAGTTGTAAGTTTTTGCCGCCGGTTTAAGTATCCTTCTATCAGGGCGTGAGAAAATACACTGAAAAGAATGATAGCAGCTCCCAAATAAAAACCAGTAGACATGTGTTCATCCTCTTTAAAAATAAATAAGGCAAACACAATCCCGTAAACCGGTTCCAGGTTTACGCTCAGGTTTACGGTAAAAGCCGAAATGCGCTGCATCAGCCGCACCGAAGAAGTAAACGGATATACGGTGCAAACCACCGCTAATAAAAGCAGCCATACACCATCCAGCCAGGTTAAGCTGAAATTAAGGGTACCGGAATCGGTTAAATACAAGGCATAAAAGGGAAAAAATAAGGTGGTAGCCAGACAAGCGCCTGCCAACTCGTAACAAGAAATAACCAAAGGCCGGTGCTGTTTAACTAAGCGGGCATTAATAATGGTAAAAACAGCGCTCAACATAGCGGATAATACAGCCATGATTATTCCCGACAAGTGATTAATCTCGAACCGGAAGATCAGATACAATCCTAATATAATTATGAAGGACATAAAGATTTCGTGGGCTTTCATTTTCTTGCTGGTAAAAACAGGCTCTAAAACTGCGGTCCAGAGGCTTACCGTAGACATGCCAGCCAAGCAAATAGCCACCGAAGAAATCCGGGCCGAGGCAAAAAACAAAATCCAATGGGCCGAAATCAGGAAACCTACCCCTATAATTTTAATGATTTGCTGCCGCCCAATTTGAAAAGATATCTTCTTGAAATAAAGGATTAAGGCCAGGGCAGAAGCCGCAATAAGCGTGCGGAGAAACACTAATTCCACGGCTGGTATGGAAATCAGTTTGCCCAGAATAGCTGTAAATCCCCAAAGGAAAACAATAAAATGAAGTTCTAAATAATTGCGGAAAGAAGGAGCCAAAGCAGTAATCAGTAAACAGTTAATGGAAAATAGGGATTAGGAAATTGGTATGATTAACCTTTATATATATATGTATATAAAGGTTAAAATTCAACATGAATTGATGTAACTCCAAAAAGGGAAAGCGGTACAACAGCTAACAGCTAACAGCTAACAGCTAACAGCTAACAGCTAACAGCTAACGCGGTACGGTTTTATAAAGAACTAACCCAATCACAGAAAAGACCATTGACGGAATCCAGGCGGCTATTAAGGGGCTCACATCGCCAACCTGAGCCAGGCTGCGGCTCATAATTACAAATATGATAAAGATAAATGCCAGAATAAAACCCAGGGCAATTTGAAAGCCCACGCCGCCGCGGGCTTTGCGGGAACTCAGAATAACCCCAATAATGGTCAGGATAATGATAGCAAAAGGATAACTGAAGCGTTCGTATTTTTCGATGAGGTAAATTTCAATATCATCGGCGCCCCGCATAACGCGTTCTTGTATAAACCGGTTTAGTTCGGTTAAAGTAAATGTTTCTGCCAGCCGGTAGGTACTGCCAAAATCTTTGGGTAATAAATTTAAGGTGGTATCTACTGGCGTGGGGTGAACGGTTAACTTTTCTTTTTCTCCTTCAAACGTGCGCAGCATATAGCGGTCCATGTGCCATTTGTTCTGGGTAGAATCCCAGGTAATGGCTTCGGCCACCAGTTTCTGTTTTACTAAGTTGCTCTCGATGGTTTCTAAGGTAAACCGGTAACCTATATTGGCGTTATTGTTATAACTTTCCAAGTAAGCGTATTGCGTAGGCGACAACTTAAAATGAATATTGCGCTGATCAAAAGTATACGGACTTTTTATATATTTTATTTCGAAAGCTACGCGGGTTTTATTTGCATTCGGAATTATCCAACCAATCATAAGAAAGGTAAAAGCCCCTATGATAGCCGATCCCATCAGATAAGGTACTAAAAAGCGCCGGAAACTTACGCCGCTACTCAAAATCGCTATAATTTCAGTATGGGAGGCTAATTTAGCCGTTACAAAAACCGTAGCAATAAATACGGTTATCGGGCTTAGCATATTAGCATAAAACGGGATCAGGTTAAGATAATAATCCAGTATAATTGATTTAAAACTTACCCCCGTTTGAATAAAATCGTCGTTTTTCTCGGTAAAGTCGATTACACAAATAATCACCACCAGAATCAGTACCACAAAAACGAAGGTGCTAAGGAACTTCTTTAATATATATTTATCTAACAGTTTCATTAAATTATTAAAGTATTTATTTTATTTTAATTAGTTGTTAGTTATATAGGTATCTGTGCAGGAAAATAAAATGTATTTGAACTAAAAGTAAAAGCAATGTCTAATAACCTATTAAATACGAATTGTTTAAATAAATTTTTAGAAGAATTCAACTTGGTATTATTTATTAACAACCAACAACCAAATACTATTTATTAACTAATAAAAGACTAACAGCTAAAAACTAAGCACTAATCACTAAAAGCTACAATCTTGTCATTACTTGTTTCACCATTTTATCTTTCCATTCCCGGAACGTACCCAGCATTATTTGCTCGCGGGCCTGTTTAACCAACCATAGATAAAAGGTCAGGTTATGTACACTGGATATCTGCGATCCCAGCATTTCGTTACTATGTACCAAATGTCTTAAATAAGCTTTGGTATAAAACGTACTGGCATAGCCGCCAAGTGTCTCATCAATGGGCGAAAAATCTTTTTTCCATCTTTCGTTCCTAATGTTAATGATGCCCTGGGTAGTAAACAGCATGCCGTTACGGGCATTACGGGTAGGTAACACACAATCAAACATATCTACGCCCAACGCAATATTTTCCAAAATATTAGCCGGCGTACCTACGCCCATTAAGTAACGTGGTTTATCTTTCGGCAATATATCACAAACCAGCTCCGTCATCTCGTACATCATCTCCGCGGGTTCGCCCACCGATAAACCGCCAATAGCGTTTCCTTCGCGGTTAAAACCAGCTATGGTTTCTGCCGATTGTATCCGCAAGTCTTTGTAAGTACTGCCCTGCACAATCGGGAATAAAGTTTGGTCGTAGCCGTATTTGCCGGTAGTACTATCAAAACGGTCGCAGCAGCGCTGCAGCCAGCGGTGCGTCATGTCCAATGACCTTTTGGCATACTGATAATCGCAAGGGTAAGGCGTACATTCGTCGAAAGCCATCATAATATCGGCTCCAATAATGCGCTGAATATCCATGACATACTCGGGCGAAAAAAAATGGGAAGAGCCATCGATGTGGGACTTAAATTTAACGCCTTCTTCTACTATTTTGCGGGTGCCCGAAAGTGAATAAACCTGGTAGCCGCCGCTGTCGGTTAAAATGGGTCGGTCCCAGCCGTTAAATTTATGTAAGCCACCAGCAAGTTCCATTACTTCCAGGCCCGGACGTAAATATAAATGATACGTATTGCCTAGGATAATTTGGGCTTGTATATCATGGTATAATTCGCGTTGATGTACGGCTTTGACCGTAGCCGCGGTACCCACCGGCATAAAAATAGGAGTCTGAATTTTGCCGTGCGCCGTAGTAATTTCTCCCGCCCGGGCTTTAGATTGGCTATCGTTAGCCTGAAGTTCGAAGGTCATACTTTAAAGAAAGGGCCGAAAAAAACCAGCATAAACTGTTAACGCCCGGAAAATAATACGTAATAAAAGGCAAATTTACGTTAAATAAATTTACTTCTATACATTCCCGAAAAATACTAAGCAACAGGCTGAGAAGGACCAGGTATTTGGTAATTTCACCGCTTCAAGGTAAAATAACTCTTGGTAGGAAATCTGATTTTATTTTTGCTTTTTATTTGTGTGATTCTGCAGTTAGGCTATGCAGCGCATTATTTTATTCCGTTCTTATTATATAAACCAAAGGCTTTGCCAACGGCAGAATTTCCGGTTTCGGTTATTATTTGCGCGCATAACGAACATCATAACCTGCAACAATTTTTACCGGCTATTCTGCAGCAGGAATACCATGCTTTTGAAGTAATTGTGGTTAACGACCGTTCTACCGATGGTACTCAAAAATATTTAGGTGATTTAAGCCACAAATACGCAAATTTACGTATAATACACATCGAAAGCACGCCGCCCGAACATAGCCCAAAAAAATTTGCGCTTACGCAAGGTGTTGCTGCTGCCCGCCACGAGCATTTATTATTTACCGATGCTGATTGTAAACCTATCACAAACAGCTGGATAAATAGCATGGCCGGCGGGTTTTATACGGATACAGCTATTGTATTAGGGTATGCCCCGTATACAAGAATATACGGATTTTTGAATAAATTAATTTGTTTTGAAACCCTGTTAACCGCTATTCAGTATTTTTCGTTTTCAATCAGCGGACATTCTTATCTGGGTGTGGGCCGTAATTTAGCTTATACCAAAACTTGTTTCTACCGCACCAACGGATTAGAGGCCCATATTAAATTCCTAGGCGGCGACGATGATCTATTTATTAGGGATGCTGCCAATCAAAATAAAGTAAACATTGTTATTAGTCAGCAAAGTCAAACCATTAGTATACCCAAAAAAACTTATCCGGAATGGATTATTCAAAAAAGGCGGCATATGGCAGTAGGCCGTCAGTACAAAATGGCAGATAAGTTGCGGATTGGTGTATTTATGTTGGCTAATATTTTCTTTTATATAAGCTTATTAATCCTTTTGTTTGTAAACAAAAATTTATTGGGGGCTGGCATACTTTTTGGGCTGCGTTGCATCGTTATGTACACAGTGTACAAATTAATCTCGCAGAAATTACAGGAAAGTCTGTCGGTTACTCTTTTACCCTTACTAGATCTGGCGTATTTTTTTAATTACCTGTTTCTGGGGGTTTCTGTTTTAATGTATAATAAAGTAAGATGGAAGTAAACAATAAACAATTCTCTGCGAAAGCAAAACATGATTTTAAACTAATTCAATCGGCGGTAGAAGGGGGCGATGAAAAAGCCTATGCCGAGCTGATGAATATTTATAAGAAACCCGTTTACCACGTTGTTTTAAAAATGGTGCGGAACCCGGACGATGCCGAAGATCTAACCATCGAAGCGTTTGCGAAAGCATTCCGGAACCTGCATAAGTTTAACCCAGAGTATGCCTTTAGTACTTGGCTTTTCCGGATTGCTACCAACAACTGCATCGACTTTATTCGCAAAAACAAAATTAAAACCATGAGTATCGACTCGGCCATTAAAATTGATAATGGCGATGAGATTAACATTGATTTCAAAGATTTAAACCTGAATCCGCAGGAAAGCGCCATTAAAAACCAAAAAATTGAGATTATGCAGTTTATTGTAGCTAAACTGCCCGATAAATACCAGCGCCTGGTTACTTTACGGTATTTTGATGAATTATCATACGAAGAAATTGCTACCGAATTAAATGCGCCTCTGGGTACGGTTAAAGCGCAGCTGCACCGGGCACGCGAGTTGCTATATGATATGGTAAAAAACAAAAAACATTTGATCTAGCCTGTAACAAGTTTATTAAAGAATATTTTAAAGCTAATAAAACTGCATTTGAACAATAATCCCTGGTATGATGATAATACTGGGGATTTTTGTTTTAATCTAATTTTTAATAGTATTCTGATTCGTAGAACTTAAATATCTTAGCTTATTCCATTTTCGTAAGTTATGTCTATGCTAATAATACCAGGTAATACTAATAAATTTAGTATTTATTAATTTATTTAGCATTAGTTAAACTGATTTAGACTGCTTACGTATATTAATACTAATTACAAAAGCAGAAAACCATGAAAATCCAAATAAATGAAAAACCATTTTTGTCGGAAGGCAGACATGTGATAACTATAACCGAAGTAGAAGAAGGAAAAAGCGAAAATAAAGATATTCCTTTTATCAATTGCCGGTTAGAGAACGAAGAAGGTTTTATAAACCAACGTTTCTACTTAAGTGAGCCGGGCCAACCTATTCTGGCAGCCTTTTTAAAAGCCTGCGGCATTGAAGGTAACGAAGTAGACACGAAAGAACTAAAAGGTAAAACTTTATCGATTGAAGTTGGAGAACGTACTTACGAAGATGCCGAAGGAAAAGAAAAAACTATTCAGCAGGCTAATCATTTCCAACCAGCAGGCAAGGCAGAAACGTCGAACCGGATTTAATATTCACCTACATTTCGCCGTCCTATCTAAATTCCCGCTATCTAGGAATAAAGGGTAGGTTTAGATGGAATCAATATACAAATTTTAATAAATACCAAAGGAGCCAATGGCTCCTTTTTTTGTCAGCAATTAAATTGGTTTTAACATTTGTCAAAACCATAATCTTCACTTACCAGTATGCTCATTTTGCTTTTCAAATATCTGGAAAGATAAGCTATAATGAAGATCTTGGTAATATAAAAAGTTTTTATAATACGAGTAATCAAAAATAAATGGTTTGTATATAAGCATATTAAACTTATTTCTACCGGTAAGCTAAATTCAACTTGTAACTTATCGTATAATTTCTTTTTCCTGTATAATAAAATTTGCTTTAATCCTGATTATAGAAATGACATTTACCCCAACGGATATAATAATAATTGGCGCGGGCGCTGCCGGGCTGATGGCGGCACGGGAACTAACCAAAGCGGGTAAGAAAGTTATAATACTCGAAGCCCGGGAGCGTATAGGCGGCCGAATTCACACCCAAAATATAGCCGGAATTCCGGGTTTGCTGGAAGCCGGAGCGGAATTTGTACATGGCGATTTGCCACTCACGCAGGCGCTCCTTAAAGAAGCCGATATTATGTTGCAAACCATGACTGGTAAAAACTATCAGTTTAAAAAAGGTGTGTTAGAGGAAGCAGAAGCCTTTATTCCGGATTTTGACTTTTTGCTGGCGCAATTAAATCAAGTTCAGCAGGATATACCCTTTAGCCAGTTTGTGCAGCAATATTTAAAAGAAGAAACGCATACCGACCTACGGGAAGCGGTCATCCGGTTTGCCGAAGGTTATGATGCTGCTGATATTCAGAAAGCCAGCACTTTTGCTTTGCGAGAAGAATGGCAAACTGATGGCGCCACTAATTCTTACCATCCGGTGGGCGGTTACGGGCAGCTAATGGATTACTTGGCGGCAGATAGTAAAGCCCAGGGAACCGCTATAAAATTAGGCGTTGTAGTAAAGCAAATTATTTGGTCAGCCGTTCAGGTAGAAGTTATTTGCGCGGACAAGCAAAGTTTTAAAGCTAAACAAGTAATTATAACCGTGCCATTAGGTGTTTTGCTCGCGCAGCCAAACGAAAAAGGGTACATTCATTTTCATCCCGAGATACATGACCAAAGAGCAGCCTTGACTAAAATGGGTTTTGGCGCGGTTATTAAAATTTTGCTGGCGTTTAAAACAGCTTTTTGGGAAGAGAACTTAGCAGTACAAAGTATAAGCAGGTCCTTGCCGGAACTTGCCTTTTTATTTGCCGATACAACTTCATTTACTGCCTGGTGGACGCAATTACCCGAAAAAACACCCGTTTTAACCGGTTGGTTAGGAGGCCCATTAGCCGAAAAATGGAAAAATAAAAATGAAGATGATATTATGGCAGAAGCCTTAGAATCGCTTTCATTTTTACTGGGAACCAGCACTTCCTATCTGCAGGAACAGCTACAAGAAGGTTGGGTAATTAATTGGCCGGCCGATCCCTTTGCCCGGGGGGCATATTCTTACGCCACCATTAATGGTACTTCTACCCGGCAGGAACTGTTAAAACCAATTCAGAACACTGTTTTTTTTGCGGGCGAAGCTTTTTATGAAGGGCATGCCATTGGCACGGTTGAAGCCGCTTTAGCCAGCGGTCTGGCGGTAGCAAATTTGATTTTAGAAAACTAAAAGTAATAGAACTAACCAGATTGCTTTAAGGGCAAAAATAATTTATAAATAATTTTTTTAGTCGATTATTTTATAGCAGCATCAAAAAGGTTCTACGCCTTTGGGTAGCGTTGTGGCAGTGCCACGACGCTACGGAACACGATTTCTTTTTTGGAGGAAGTATGATGTGCTTATGTGTAAGCGCACAATTTAGTTAATACTGGTATAATTGGAAAGAAACTCAATCTGCAACCGAGTCCAGATTAATTGGGGAGGAAAGCCCGGTATCAGAGATTTATTTTACACCCGGTACGCGTTTCTTTGTAAAAGTCGGCATAAGTTATAGTTTTTAAAAGCGGAAACTTAAATTATGCATAAGCTTTTTCCCCGATGGTTTCCCAGGTAAAAGCTTGGGTGGTTAATTCGTCTTTTAACAACGGATGTTGATCCAGTAAGGCTTTTGCTTCGGGTAGATTGCTCTCGGAAATGGCTAGGGCGGCGGCCTGCCGTTGTATTTCTTCCGGGCTATTAAATAATTTCTCCAGATCAGGAATGTTATTTAATTTAATAAACGGACCAACCAGGCGCCAAAGCTCGGGCGTGAGCGTGCGGCCGGCAGCCCATCGTTCGTGGGCATAATCTACTAACATATTTGCCAGGTTCTCGTTGCGGCGGGCATCTAAACCATAAATCTGGTGCAAAGGTCTTACATTAAACACCGACTTTATAACTAACTGGTTCCAGGCGGCTTCCGGCAGGTAATCGTGCGGATACGGGTTATGCAGCGCAATGGCATCAAATACCTGCGTCATGGTGGTTCGTACGCCTTCGGCCGCTCTTTTAACGTGGCTTTCGGGATAAGGTAAAAGCGGCAGGGCGGCGTATAAAGTGGTTGATTCGTTTAAATCAGCGTTACTAAACACCTTGTTTAATATTCGCACAAAATCTTCTGGCGAAACGTGGGGCATGGATAAAATTAATAATGTCCGGCTTGCCTGATCCAGCGTCCAGGAGGTTGGGTTAAATCCTGGCCGTAGCTGTTGCGCCTGCTGTAATTCTGCCGCGCTTAGTTGTAAAGGCATTTTGCCGGTAAAGCGGGGTGCCATGCTAAAAGCCAGATAAAAATCTTTTTCGGAAGAAAGGTTATTTAGTTGTTTTTGCAGCCATTCAAGTCCTTGTGCAGAAAGACGGTTCGAAAGTATTTGGAATAAGTAGTCTTTATACAAATCGGTGTTCATAGCCATGCGATTGGAATTAAATGTAATGTATATTACGAATAAGTAAGAGGGTTGGTATACTTTAGCTTAGTTAATACAAATATAGCGGCCCTTTGCAAAGCCGCTATATTAAAATAAAGAAGATGATAAAGATCATCCAAATAAAGGTTATCTGCTTCTGGTATTTTTTATCTGTTAAAGCTACTCCGGGTTAGTTATTTACTCCTGTTCTTCACCAAAACTTAAAAAAGTAAGTACCGATGAAACTAAAGCCATGGCTCCAATACCTATAGCTACTACCGGTAACAAAGAGAAACGGGATTGTTTGGCTGCATTTAGATTTTGTTTTTCCATAGCTTTTATATTATTACTTAATAGTAGAATAATCGGTAGGGCGCATGTAAACCGACTCCACTTTGGTAGTGAGGGAACCACCGCCTTTTTCTTCGGATGCTTTTAATGCTTTTACCCATGCCGGATCTTGCCGGAAAGATTGAAATGCCGCTTCTCCAGCTTCTTTTGAAGGGTGAGCCAGCATATATACCAGCATATCTTTTTTATCTGTATTCTGATCTGCCGGACGCCAGTAACCAATATTGGTCATACCGTGTTTTTCGAAAAGTTTTACGGTATGGTCGCGGAAGCGGGCGTGTAGATTCTCGATGTTATTCGGCGAGGCGGTATAAGTGCGTAACTCAAAAACGCGCGGCTGGTTACTGGAAGGTTGAATAACCGGCGAGTAATCGGTGGCTTGCAAATACCACGAATCTACCCGGTCTACGAGTTTGCCGTTTGCTTCCGATGCTTTGGCGGCAGCTTGCCAGTCGGGATCGGAGCCAAATGCTTTCCAGGAGGCATCCCGGGCTTCTTTGCTGGGGTAAGCTAAAATATAAACTAGTTTATTTTCCGTATTTTCGATGGGCTCCCAGTAACCGATGTTGGTCATACCGTGTTTCTCAAAAAGCCGGGTAGTATGATTACGGAAACGGCTGTTCAGGTCGGCCAATTTACCGGGAGCAGCATAATATACCCGCATTTCGTAAAATCTGGTATCCGGAGCGGTACTTGCACTAACTGTTGAATTAGACGAAGTTTTACAGCCGGCTATTACAGCCGTAAGCAGGCAAAGAGAAAACAAAAAGTACTTCATAGATTAAGTTAAATATGGGTGTATTAGTGTTTAAAATAATTTAAAAGCCTAATTAAGTTAATTTATTTAAGTTGTTTAAACAATTGTGAAATTATTATACTTGTTCTGCTTATTTAAATAAGTTTTTAAAATTTTGCAGTGTAAGTTGTCTTTTAAATTTGGTTTAAGCATGAGTACATATAGCTAAACAACCATTATAATTAACCTAAAACCACATAAGCAATGCCGGCAGCTGCTACCTGAATAGTTAAGTTATCTAAACCATGATTACTGATAGCTTCTACAGCAGCACTACCCACTCCGCACAAAATACCTGTTCCAATAGCTACGGAAACAGGATAGTGGAATGCATACAAGCCTACGCAAGAAATAATAGAACTAACTAGCACTACTGCAGTAGAACCTTCCAAACTTCGCTGCGCCGGAACACCCATCAGAGAAGGAACAGCATACCGGTGTTTACCCCAGCGGGTACCTACGGGTTCACCAACCGCATCGCCCCAGCCTCCAACCAGGTAACCAATAAAAGCAAACTGCGGAAAAAAAATATTAATAAGAACTCCACCTAAAGCAGTTGTAAAAAGCGGTACTAAAACAAACACAGAGCGATGCGGGCGATCCGTTTTACGGGCCAGGGCTTCGTAAAAAATGAAACCTTCCCCAGCCACAACGGCAGCTAAAACAATTAGGCTAACAACACTGCCAAACAAAAATACCAACGGCAACCCAAACCTAAATTGAAAGATGCCGGCAGTTGAGAAGATAAAAAAGTGGAAAATTTTCCGGGTATAAGGCGTACGAACTTGTCGGTACTTTTTTAAGTAACAAACTAATATGGCAATTAATATCACATAAAGAAAAATAAAAGGGCCGGCCATAATTATTAATTCTTTACTGGGAATAGCACGATTTATAAATTCTTCCAGCATATTTAGTAGTACCTCTCCAAAGCTTTTTTAAGCATATATATCAATATTTTATAATCTTTATTTTGTAGGTTTAAAGTATCCAAATAAAAGCTGAACTTTAGGCGATTTGATATTAATTAAACATATAATTAGAGAACCAGCATGTAGTAAATAATGCTGGTTTATAATTGCTTTTTCTGTTGCAATCTGATATAGTTTTACCTGATTAAAGGTTTAGATAAAAAAAATCTCTTAACCTAAGAAATTTCGGTTGTGAATATCCGAATTTACCTGGGTTAAGAGACTATAATAAATAAAATAATTACTGATTAATCTAAAGCGTCTTTTACTTTGTCAACAATTCCACTTATTCCGCCGGACGTATTGTTCATAGGATTGGCCATCGGGTTGCCCATCATTTCTTCGGTTTGCGCGTGACCGCGAGGATCCGGGGGACCTAACATGGGTTCGCCGCCTAGTGGTTCGGCTTTTACAAACTTAAATTCGCCTTTACCATCTATCGACGGACCTTGTGACCAACGTCCCATTGCCTGCGAATCGCCGGCAATATTAGTGGATACAAAAGAATAGTTAAAGCCTTGTACTTCTTCGCTTTGCGGGAAGCTATTTGGTATAGGGAATGCTGCATTTACGCCTCCCAGTTCTTCAATCACGGCCAACCATTGGTTTTGGTGCATGGTATCACGGGCAATCAAGAAAGCCAGAAAATCTTTCATACCCGGATCATCGGTCATTTCCCATAAGCGGGTAGCTAAAACACGGCCCGATGATTCGGCGTGTACGTTAGCCATCATGTTGGCGGCGATATTACCAGTGCCAACTATCCAGGAACCATTAAAAGGAACACCATTGGCATCGGTGGCCATAGCTGCCATACCGGCCGATAAAATATGACGGGCATCCATACCGCCCATTACAGCACCAACCACTGAATCTTTTGCAAACTCATCTTTCATACTTACGGGTGCGCCTTCCAGATTCAGAGCCACGGCCGTAGCCAGCATTTCAATGTGGGCAATTTCTTCCGTACCGGTTTCTAAAAGCATATCGCGGTATTTCACCGGACCACGGGAACCCCAAGCCTGGAAAAGATACTGCAAACATACTCTTATTTCACCTTCAATACCGCCAATAGCTTGTTGCAACATGCGGGCGAAAACCGGGTTCGGCTTATCTACTCTTACTTTGTACTGTAATTGCTTATCGTGATAAAACATAAGATTACTGGTTTTTAAAGGTTAGAAAAAGTTTATACAATATTTTACTAGCAAACGGATGATTATGTTTTAACCAGAATATTTTGCATACTAATTATACTTATTACCCAGCCACTATTATCTAAACTTACATTTCGAAGAAGTCTTAAGAAAAATGTTACTACATACTTCTAAGTGAAATAAAGCCTATTTTGGTTGATTAAAATATATCTGTTGCGAGAAAAAAACGTGTAAAAGGATTTAAATACGTATATTTTTACGGGGAATACGTAAATTTCAGATAAATCAAAATCAAGTCTAATTACTGGTAAATTGGTTACTGGCAAGTTTTAATTTTATTTAGCAGGCTGCTGCAAAGGGGCCAAATCAGCTCCCGGCACAATAGGCAGCGACATATCAACTTCCCGGTTGATATCAAAGCGACGAATACCCACCAAAGGGAGGCGGGCGTAAGCTTCTACGTGGGCCTGCGTTTTTTTCCCTTCGGCAATTTGCCGTTTCACCAACTCCCGAACTTTGTTGTGTTCTACCGAAATCGGAATGGCTAGTTTTTGAATTTTGCCATTTTTAGAACTGGGTAAGAATTTTTGATTGCCCTGGGCAATGAGGGAGTCGAACAAACGGATATCATACACAATACTGTCGATGTATACCGGCAATAGCTTGGAAGTTACCTCTAACTGCACATCCATATCAGCGTGGTTTTTGGTAATAATCGCATTGGTTACGGTAACATAGCGCACTTCGGGTGTGATATAACTCAGTAGTTTTTCGCGGGGAATTACAAAAGCACCTATTGCGGCCACAATCAGCAACAATGCCAACAATATTCCTAAGACCCATAAGGTTGTTTTCATGCGCATCATTTTTTATAACTATTACGCAAGTCACTCTTTTGGTTTTACATATTTAATTTAAAACTAGATAACCGCTTGGGAGAATAGCTTAAAAGCTGCGAAAACTATATCCAAGAAAACAGGAGAGGAGGTTATTATTAATTGTAAATTACTCTTTTGCTTAGCACAAGCATCTTCTTTTCAAATGAATATTCACTAAGAACTACTAAGTTTAAACGCCGGCTTGGTAGTATATAAAAAGGCCCGCGTAATCGGGCCTTTTTATATAAAATAAGGAACTGGAAATTAGATTACTCTACGGGTACCAGTTTTACGGTAAGCCCATCTAATTCCGGCTTTACCCTTACCTGGCACGATAAGCGGCTTGTTTCGGTAACCACGGGTAAACTATCCAGCATATAGGCTTCATCGTCGGAAGGATCGGGCAAGGCAGTATTACTTAATACTTCCACGTGGCAGGTGCCACATAAGGCCATGCCACCGCAAGTAGCCGCAATATCATAGCCGCTGGCTTTTAGTATTTCCATCAAACTCAAACCCATATCAGTGGGTGCTTCTACCGGCGTTGTTTCACCGGTAGGCTCCTGTACATATATTGTTATATCACTCATTTTTATTTTTAGTAATAGTGGTTAGTTTTGAGTGATTAGTTATCAGCTAAAACCTAATAGCTAACAACTAACCACTACTAACTACATAGTAGGTACGCCATTTACAGTAGTATATTTTAAAGAATACTTTTTCTCCGGATACACGTACTTAAACGCACTTTGTGCCATTAAGGCTGCTTCGTGAAAACCGCACAATATCAGCTTTAATTTACCCGGATAGGTGTTAATATCGCCTATGGCATAGACACCTTCCACATTAGTAGAATAATCAAACGTATTTACCACAATGGCGCCATCCTGTAGTTCCAGGTCCCATTCTTCCAAAGGGCCAAGTTTAGGCGTCAGACCAAATAACGGAATAAAGTAATCAGTTTCTTTTTCTAAACCAGCTTCGTTATTAACCGAAATAGTAACGGCTTCCAGCTTTTCGTCGCCACTAACGCCCACAACATTAGATTTAAGCAGCAAATTTATTTTTCCCTCCTGCGCCAGGTGCGCCACTTTTTCTGCCGATTCCGGGGCGCCCCGGAAGGTAGTTCCCCGGTGCACTAAAGTTACTTCATCAGCAATATTAGCCAGGAAAATAGTCCAGTCTAAAGCCGAATCGCCGCCGCCAGCTAATACCACCCGTTTGTTCCGGTAATGCTCCGGATCCAGGATCATATAATTAACGCCTTTGCCTTCGTATAAAGCCAAATGGTCGATAGCTGGCTTGCGGGGTTCAAAAGAACCTAAGCCAGCAGCAATAACGATTACTTTGCAATTTATCTCGGTATCGCCGGTGGTGTAAACGGTAAAAGAACCATCTTCTAAACGCACAAAATGATCCACCCGCTCCCCGTAGGTAAAAGTAGGTTTAAAAGGCTCAATTTGTTTCTGGAGATTATTTACCAAGTCACCGGCTAATATTTCGGGAAAGCCCGGAATATCGTAAATAGGTTTTTTAGGATATATTTCTGATAGTTGACCGCCGGCTTGCGCCAGCGCATCTACCACGTGGCAGCGCATTTTTAATAAGCCGGCTTCGAAAACGGCAAATAAACCTACCGGGCCAGCACCCACAATGCAGATATCGGTTGTTATAATATTCATCAGTATAAGTAGTTTAAAATATAAAAAATTAAGGAAGGGCTGAGGCCCGACCTAGACAATAAAACAAAATGATTGAGATAAGAATTTCCGCCTGCTCAGTTTTATATAGAACTAAATTGCCTTTTAGCAAAGCGGCTGCCCTAAACAAAGTGTGTTAAGGAACTAAGTCTGACTAAATTTTAAAAGAATTTTATTTTATCTAAACCGACAGGAGCGTCTTAAACAAGACAAGGACTACAGCAACAACACGTAGAAATCAGGCCAGTGAAGGAAGGGAAAAGTTGATTGGGCCAGACAGGAACAATATTGTAATGTTGCATAATATAAAATTTACAGAAAGGCAGGAATCCGGTACCAGATCTTAGATCCGCGTAAGATTAATTGCCTGTATTTTTAATTAACACTTTTAACAGCACTTCAGCTGATTTTGTTTATCCGCAGGAGCTGTTTTTTGGTAAAATTAACTTCTGCGGATAAATAGAACAACCTCTTAAAAAACTTCTTTGGCAATAGAAACTACCGCGTCGGACTTACTCATGGTATAAAAATGCAGACACGGTACGCCAAAGTTTATTAAGTCTTTCGATTGCTGAATGGCCCACTCTATGCCAATTTGCCTTATTGCTTGTGGGGTAACAGCAGTTTCTACCGCGTTTACCAAATCATCCGGGAAATCAATGTGAAACAAATTTGGTAACATCCGGAGTTGGTTTTTGGTGGTAAGCGGCTTTATACCCGGAATTATAGGTACGTTAATGCCAATTTCCCGGCAGGATTTTACAAAATCAAAATATTTCTGGTTATCGAAAAACATCTGGGTTATAATGTATTCGGCACCCATATCTACTTTTCGCTTTAGGTGTTTCAGGTCTGAGGCCAGGTTGGGTGCTTCGGTATGTTTTTCGGGATAACCGGCCACGCCCGGACAAAAATTAGTCGGCAGCGGATTGGCAATGTCTTCATCTAAATATTTACCGTGGTTCAGGTCTACTACGTGCTGCAATAAGTCGCAGGCATAGGCGTGCCCGTCGGGGTGCGGCCGGAACTGGGTTTCGGTTTTAATAGAATCACCGCGTAATACCAGCACATTATCAATGCCCAAAAAATTCAGATCAATAAGTGCGTTCTCGGTTTCTTCGCGGGTAAACCCCCCACAAATTATATGCGGTACCGTATCTACCTTGTATTTATTCATTACCGCTGAACAAATGCCCACCGTACCCGGCCGTTTCCGGATAGATATTTTCTCCAGCAAGCCGTTGCCCCGCTCTTTAAATACGTACTCTTCGCGGTGATACGTTACATTGATAAACGGCGGTTTAAACTCCATTAACGGATCAATGCCATCGTATATAGACTGAATGCTGGTGCCCTTAACCGGCGGCAATATTTCGAAAGAGAATAAAGTACTGGTCGCGTTTTTTATATGTTCAGTAACTTTCATGTTTTTATTATGAATTCAAAATTAAAAATTAGAAATGGGGGGCTTTTGTTTGAAGCCATATCAATTTCTAATTCATAATTTCTAATTTTTAATTGTTAGTTATCATATCCCAATTGCGGCGATAGCCAGCGTTCGGCTTCTGTAATGGTCATGCCTTTGCGTTGGGCATAGCTTTCTACCTGGTCTTTGTTTATTTTGCCTAAGCCGAAATAACGGGCTTTGGGGTGGGCAAAATAAAAGCCCGATACGGCCGCCGTCGGGTACATTGCCATGCTTTCGGTTAAAATAATACCGGTGTTCTTTTCGGCATCAAGTAACGCAAAAATGGCTTTTTTCTCGGTGTGCTCCGGGCAAGCAGGGTAACCCGGCGCTGGACGAATGCCCTGGTATTCTTCTTTAATCAAGGCATCGTTGCTGAATTGCTCTTCGGGGGCGTACCCCCAGAATTCGCGGCGTACGCGTTCGTGCAGCAGTTCGGCAAAGGCTTCGGCTAAGCGATCGGCCAGCGCTTTAAGCATAATGCTGTGGTAGTCGTCGTGGTCAGCTTCGTATTTTTTGATGATATCGTCTATACCAATACCGGCGGTTACCGCGAAAGCGCCAATGTAATCACCCACGCCGCTTTCTTTCGGCGCTACAAAATCAGCTAATGCAATGTTAGGAATATTCTGCCCTTTCTGACCTTGCTGCCGCAAGGTCCGGAAAGTAGTTAATAATTGCGTATGTTCCCGGTCGGCATACACTTCAATATCGTCTTGGTTAACGGTGTTAGCCGGGTAAATGCCAATCACGGCGCGAGCTTTCAACCATTTTTCCTTCACAATTTGTTTTAGCATTACCTGCGCATCCTGTAATAAACGCGTTGCTTCAGCACCCACCACTTCGTCAGTTAGTATTTTCGGGTATTTGCCGTGCAGTTCCCAAGCCTGGAAAAACGGCGTCCAGTCGATGTAGTTCTGGATTTCGCTTAGCGGGTAATCTTCAAAAACTTTCGTGCCGATAAACTTGGGCGTAAATACCTCCGTGGGCAACCAGTCGATTTTTAATTTGTTTTCGCGGGCCGCTTCTAGAGTTAAATAGTTACGGTCTTTTTTACGGTTGGCGTAACTTTCTCGCAGCTCGGCGTATTCTTGTTTTAATTTTATGCCGAACGCTTCTTTTTGGTCGGGCTGTAATAAACTGCCTACTACCGGCACACTCCGTGAAGCATCCAACACATGCACTACCGGGCCGCTGTAGTTCTGGTCTATTTTAACGGCCGTATGGGCTTTGGAAGTGGTAGCACCGCCAATAAGTAACGGTACTTTAAATTTCAGACGCTCCATTTCCTTGGCTACGCCCACCATTTCGTCTAAAGAAGGCGTAATTAAACCACTTAGGCCAATCACGTCGGCACCAATTTCGATGGCGGTTTGCAATATTTTATCAGTGGGTACCATTACACCCAAATCAACGATTTCGTAGTTGTTGCAGGCCAGCACCACACCCACGATATTTTTGCCGATATCGTGCACATCGCCTTTTACCGTGGCCAGTAATACTTTGCCAGCATTCTTGCTTTCGTCGCCGGGTTTTTTAGCAGCTTCGATGTAGGGCAATAAATACGCTACCGCTTTCTTCATAACCCGCGCACTTTTTACTACCTGCGGCAAGAACATTTTGCCTTCTCCAAATAAATCGCCCACCACGTTCATGCCGGTCATTAAGGGGCCTTCAATTACGTGCAAGGGTTTTTCGGCTTGCTGGCGCGCTTCTTCGATATCAATTTCAATGTAATCGGTAATTCCTTTTACCAAAGAGTGGGTGAGGCGTTCCTGCACCGGTGCCTCGCGCCAGGCCTCATCTTTTACAACTACTTTGCCTTTGTTTTTAACGGTTTCGGCGTACTCCAGCATCCGTTCGGTGGCATCCGGCCGGCGGTTTAGCAACACATCTTCTACGCGCTCCAGTAAGTCCTTGGGTATTTGTTCGTATACTTCTATCTGGCCGGCATTTACTATACCCATATCTAAACCAGCTTTAATAGCGTGGTACAAAAAGGCGGAGTGCATGGCTTCCCGCACCGGCTCGTTGCCCCGGAACGAAAAAGAAATATTACTTACGCCGCCGCTTACTTTTACGCCCGGCAGGTTTTCTTTAATCCAGCGGGTGGCCCGAATAAAATCAACGGCATAATTATTATGCTCTTCAATACCAGTAGCCACCGTTAAAATATTGGGGTCGAAAATAATGTCTTCGGGGGCAAAACCTACTTCTTGCGTGAGAATATTATAAGCTCGCTGACAAATTTCAATGCGACGCTCGTAGTTATCAGCCTGGCCTTGTTCGTCGAAAGCCATCACCACCACAGCGGCCCCGTAGCTGCGCACTTTACGAGCCGTTTCTTTAAATTTTTCTTCGCCTTCTTTTAAGCTGATAGAGTTTACAATGCATTTACCCTGCACGCACTTCAAACCCGCTTCAATTACGCTCCATTTAGAAGAGTCGATCATGAGGGGCACCCGCGATATATCCGGCTCCGAAGCAATCAGGTTAAGAAAATGGGTCATAGCCTTTTCGGAGTCCAGCATGCCTTCGTCCATGTTCACGTCTATAATCTGGGCACCGTTTTCTACCTGTTCGCGGGCAATGGATAAAGCTTCATCGAAATTATCGTTCAGAATAAGCCGGGCGAATTTCTTGGAGCCGGTTACGTTGGTCCGTTCGCCAATGTTAATGAAAGTAGAGCCTTCAAAGATGGTGAGCGGTTCCAAGCCACTGTATTTAGGTAGGGCTGGTAATTCTGGGCGTTGCCGGGGCGAATATTCGGCGGCTATTTTGGCTATTTCTTTTATGTGCGGCGGCGTAGTTCCGCAGCATCCACCCACAATATTTACAAAATTATGCTCCAGGAAGTCGCGGATGTGGGCACCCATTTGGGCCGGACTTTCGTCGTACTCGCCAAAAGCATTGGGTAAACCGGCGTTGGGGTAAGCACTTACGTAAAACCGGGAAGCCTTGGATAAAGATTGGATATGCGGCCGTAATTGTTTCGCGCCTAAAGCGCAGTTTAACCCCACACTTAATAATGGCAAATGTGAAATTGAATATAAAAAAGCTTCTACCGTTTGGCCCGAAAGCGTCCGGCCGCTGGCATCGGTAATGGTGCCGGATACCATAATGGGCAGGCGTTTACCGGTGCGTTGGGAATACTGATCGATAGCAAATAAAGCAGCCTTGGCGTTCAGCGTATCGAAAATGGTTTCCACCAGTAACGCATCTACACCGCCGTCCACTAATCCTTCTATTTGGTCGGTGTAAGCAATTACCAATTCGTCGTACGTAATGGCGCGGTAGGCTGGGTTGTTTACATCCGGTGACATGGAAGCCGTACGGTTCGTAGGGCCCATGGCTCCGGCTACAAAACGCGGTTTATGTGGCTCACGAGCGGTAAACTCGTCGGCTACTTCGCGGGCAATCCGGGCCGATTCGTAGTTTAATTCGTAAGCGAGGCTTTCCATGCCGTAATCGGCCATACCGATGGTGGTAGCGCTAAAGGTATTGGTTTCCGCAATATCGGCGCCAGCCTCGAAATACTGGGCGTGAATTTCCTTTATAATCTGCGGCTGGGTAATGGAAAGCAAATCATTATTACCTTTCAGGTCCGATGGGTGATCTTGGAAACGTTCGCCCCTGTAATCAGCTTCTTCCAGTTTATACTGCTGGATCATGGTGCCCATAGCACCATCCAAAACCAGGATACGTTTTTTTATTTCTTCTTCAATGCGGGTGGTGGCCGCTACTTCTATAATGTTAGTATGCATGTGTTAAGCAAAAGTTTAGGCTACAAATGGCCATTTCTCTGCTTATCAAGATCTTGTGTGAGTTTTTCCGGATTTATAAAATCAGTTTATCTCATCTTCCCCACGACCGTGCGCCGTTTACGGGATGGAAGTAGCACCCTGCTTGCCAGGGTTGCTAAGACATCAGCGGGCCATATCCCTCCGTCTTTCTTGATAAGTTTTGCAAAGATAATAAGTTGTTGCAGTATTTGCAATTAATAATTTTTGGATAAAAGTTATAATTAAATTTGCAGGCAAGTAAAATATTTTAACAGATTTATTATCGCTCTATTTACTATATCTAAAAAGAAGAAAGACTCTGTTGATTGAAAAGAGCCTTTCTTATATGAAGATAATAAGTACAGCAACCTTTCGGTTACAGGTGCTGTGTTTACTGTCCGTATTATCTTAATGCAACGACTTGGTTTGCCTAAGACTTAATAAAACTGATTAAATCCTGGTTTAACTTTTCTTTATGGGTATAGAATAAACCGTGCGGAGCACCTTCGTAAACTATATACTGGCTACCCGGAATCATTTTGGCGGTACGGGCACCACTGGCATCTATCGGTACCGTTTTGTCGGCATCGCCGTGAATGACTAATGTAGGCACGTTTATGGCCTGCATATCTTGCCGAAAATCGGTTTGGGCAAAAGCAATTGCACATTGTTTAGTGGCGCGCGGAGCAGCTACCGAAGCCAGCATGCGGTAGTAATCCAGCAAGGGCGCGCTAACCGGATGGCTAACTAAATTAACGCCAAAAAAATTTTTGCCAAAATTATCCAAAAAAGCAATCCGGTCTTCGCTCATCTGGTCCAGCATTTCCTTAAATACACTTTCATCTACGCCGTCCGGGTTATCGGCAGTTTTCAGCATGTAAGGTGTTACCGACGAAACCAGGACAATCTTCGAAACCCGGCTGCTGCCGTAGCGGCTCAAGTAACGTACCGCTTCTCCGCCGCCCATCGAAAAACCAACCAGTACGGCATCCCGCAAGTCTAATTCTTCCATAATCGTATGCAAATCCTTAGTGAGGGTATTATAGTCGTATTCGCCCCAAGGCTTGGAAGATTTACCAAAGCCCCGCCGATCGTATTTTATAACCCGTAAGCCTGCTTCAACCAAAGGTTCTACCTGGTATTCCCACATTTCTTTGCTTAAGGGCCATCCGTGGATGAGTACCACCGGTCGGCCGCTGCCGTAATCTTTATAGGAAATATTTACTTCCTCTCCTGTAGCAGAATTTTTATTAATTATATATTCCATAGTTTTAGGTTGATTCTTGTATCAAACCAAAACCGGGATAGATATTTTTTGTTTTAAAAATTCATAGCGAGTCGTTATGCTTATTTTTCTTTATCGCTAATCTTTAGGGATTCGTCGACCAAATACCGGCTTCTTTTACAAAAACCCGGCGGTTTAATTTTAAGTGCGCCACTATTAACTCTGCAAAATCTTCCGGATGCATTACTCTTTCTGCATCTTTAATTAAATTAGAACTATAAGCTAAATCGGTTACTACCGTGCTGGGCGTTAAAGAACTAACCCGGATGTTATGCTTGCGGACTTCCTGCATTAAGGATTCGGATAAACCAATTACTCCAAACTTAGAAGCACTGTAAGCACTGGTGCTGGCGGCGCCTCTTTGGCCGGCTGTGGAAGATATATTAACGATATCTCCGGTTTTTTGCGCAATCATATCTGGCAGCACGGCCCGGGTAGTGTAATAAACGCCCATTAGGTTTACTTTTATAATTTGTTCCCATTTGTCCGGTTCCAACTCCAGGAAAGAACCAAATGTGCCAATGCCGGCATTGTTTATTAAAATATGGATCAGGCCCAGATCGGCTTTAGCTTTCTCAACTGCCGTATTTACCGCCGCCATATCAGCTACATCGGCGGGTACTACCACTGTTTTTACACCTAGAGCTTCAATCTCGGTTGCTACCTGGCGCAAGTCGCTTTCGGAACGAGCCAGTAAAGCCGTATTTACACCTTCTTTGGCCAATGCCAGGGCTATGGCTTTCCCAATACCTTTACCGGCGCCGGTAATCAGCGCATTTTTACCTTTTAAAGATTCCATTTTATGTATGTGTTTAGGTTTAGCTCAGGTCAGAGCAATTAAATATCAGGTTTATCTAAAACTATTCTGTAAAAAATTTTAAGTTTTTAACTAGTTTGCTAGTACGATTTTTATAAAAAAGGGTACGCCGGTTAAACCAAGAACAAGTCATTTACGGCTATAAACACGCTTATTTTAAGTCTTTAACAAATCAATAGAAACAGCGTATTAACAAATAACAATGCTTTATGGCAGGTAAAAATTAGCTATATGCCGGATGGTAATTTGTTAAGAACCTGATTAAAATGTTACGAATAAGTTTAGTACAAATTACCTTTTGCCGACTTTAACTTAAATGCAACTACCGCCGCGCTTGTTGCGTGGAAGCTCTGTTTACTTCTAATCAAACTATGAAATTAAAATTGTAATTACTATGGCAGAAATTAATATTGAACGCAAAAAAACGCCGGTTTGGCGTTGGTTGCTCGTGCTCTTATTATTGGCTTTAATCGGCTGGGCTATCTATGAGTTTGTACTTAAAAAAGAAACCGAAGATACAAATGAAATTTATGCGCCACCTACTGGTTGGGTGCTACCGCAGCCCACCGGTGAGGCAGTAGTTTAAATTTATCGGGTGCATTAAAATTTAAATAGAAAACAAAGATGAGAAATGATGAAATAAGACCGGATGGTACTGACCGCCTGGTGGCCTTAGGTGATTTGAAAGATTATAAAGTAGCTAAAGATAACCCCGATGTAGCCGGGTGGCGCGTAATTGGTGCTAATGGTGAAACTCTGGGGATGGTAAAAGATTTAATTGTTGATCTGCAAGCCATGAAAACCCGGTATTTGTCGGTAAAAGCCGACCGGAAGTTTTTTAATACCAACGACGATCAATATATGTTGATACCCATCGGCGCTGCCGCCTTGGACAAAAAAGGACGTAACGTTTTTGTATCGCATCTCGACACCAATTCCATAACCAACTATCCGGTATATCCGGGCGGGCCAATCCGGGAAGATTATGAGTATGCCGTTCGGGAAAATTTTATGCGTAATAATGATCAGTTTGTGGGGAGTAATTCCGGTGCAACGGCCCCGGATCTTAATTATACCGATGTAAACCGCCCGTCTAATTTGCAGGAGCCGCCGGTAGTACAAGAATCTCCTGTTTCCCGCCGGCAAATAGCCAATGATTTTTACGATAACAATCACTACAACGAAAATCAGTTTTATACTTCCAACCCCGATACAAGTAGGAATAGCACGGTGATTTATACTTCGAGCCAGGATTCTAATTTAAATGATCAGGTTGTGCCGCCCCGTACTGCTTCTGAATATTCGGAAAACGCCAGCTATAACAGTGGTAATTTAGATAGTACCCCAAAAAGTGTGGAAGAATCCATTGCTACCATCGAAAGACTGGAGCAACTACGCGAACGCGGCTCTATTAACGATGAAGAATTTCGCGCTTTAAAAAGAAAAGCATTAAATTTATAAATTTAAATACGCCGCATTTACTAAAAGCCATTTGTCTTATCAGACAAGTGGCTTTTTCTTTAAATGGTTTTCAGGAAATCTCAGAGGGTTTAATTTTATAAAAATACTGTTGTTTGTAAGTGGCAGATTATCAATTTTATAATAGAAGAACAAGCTGCGAGTCGAACAAAAATAAACAGGTAAATATTCTTAGTGCAAAAAAACTCCAAAATTATTTTTATTACCTAACTTTCAAAAGCTAACAGCTAATCGCTAAGAACTAACAGCTAAATTACAAAAACCGGTTCTGGGGCATGTAAAGATCATCCAGATCAATCAGGTTCTTAAAAATAGCGTGTAATTGGCCCGTAGTATCTTTTTGAAGTTCGGATAAAGTTTTAAAAGCTACGGTTTGGATAATTTGTTTGTCGGGGGTTAGTTCCGGATCAGTGCCAATTTTCAACGTCCCGCCCGTTACTTCCACTTCAAAAAATAATTCTAGCGCGTGAAGCGGCTCCTGTAAAAATTCCTGCATAAATAAAAAGCGCCCGGGTTTTACCTCCAAACCAGTTTCTTCCCGGAATTCCCGCACCAAGCAATCTTTGATTTTTTCACCGTACACCAAGCCACCGCCCGGCGGCGACCACAAATGGTAGTTGCCCAAAATATTGGCATGCTGCACCACCAATAGTTTGCGGTCTTGGCGGCAAATGCCGCACACCCGTACCCGTAAATGGCCGGTGTAATGATTACTGAAACTGGTATCGTTTGTATCCAATAGATTTGGTGCTTAGCTTTGGCTTATGATAAAGACGTTTAATCCCGATTTTAAAAATACCATCCTGGAAAAACTAGATCAACCGTCTTTTCTTAACTATGTAGGTTTTATTTTTACAAATATAGCAGAAGGAAAAATAGAAGGCGAACTTGTTTTAGAAGATTACCACAAACAATCGCAAGGCTTTATGCACGGCGGCTTAACGGCTACCCTGGCCGACACGGTGGCGGGCTACGCGGCTGTAACCTTAATTCCCAAAGACTACCACGTAGTTACCGTAGAATTAAAAGTATCCTATTTTTATCCGGGTTTAGGGCCTAAGATAATGGCCCGGGGCTGGGTGCTGAAACAAGGTAAAAAATTGAACTTTTGTGAAGCAGAAGTCTTTTCTATTAAAGAAGAGGAGGAGCCACTGCTGATTGCCAAAGCTTCGGTTACCATGGCCATCATACATCCTTAGGATACCAAATAAAATGCGACCCGAAGAAGCTTTACTCAAAAATTTTCCGTTTACGCCTACCGCCGACCAGGCGGCGCTTTTCCGCAAACTAGATCATTTTATCCAGGATAAAAGCAATACCCGCGCAGTATTTTTACTAAAAGGATTTGCCGGAACGGGTAAAACTACGGTGGTGCGGGCTTTGGTAAAAATACTAAATAGTTTTGGCTATAAATACGTGCTGTTGGCCCCCACCGGACGAGCCGCCAAAGTTATGGCCACCTACACCCGAACGCCAGCTTCTACTATTCACAAAAAAATTTACCGGCAGGCCGCCAATGCCTTTTCCGAGGGTTTAGTATTTAACCGGCAGCCTAATAAGTTATCCAATACCATTTTTATTGTGGACGAAGCTTCTATGATCTCCGATGAAAAAGCGTTTGGCGATAGTGGCTTGCTGCAGGATTTGGTACAGTACGTTTACGAGCAAAAAAACAACAAACTTTTATTGATCGGGGATACGGCCCAGTTGCCGCCGGTAAATCAAAGTTTAAGCCCTTCGCTAGATGCTCATTATTTAACGGGTAACTTCCGGTGCCACGTACAAGAAATAGAATTGCGGCAGGTAATGCGGCAGGCCCAGGAATCGGGTATTTTAATGAATGCCACTAACCTGCGGGAGCAACTAAGTTTACCGGAGCCCGACTTAAAACTAAGTACCCGCCGCTATAAAGATATTTACCGCATGACCGGGGAGAAACTGGAAGACGGCCTGCGTTATGCTTACGATAAGTTTGGGGTAGAAAATACCACGGTTATTTGCCGTTCTAATAAAAATGCCAACTTGTATAACCAGCACATCCGGCGGCAGATTTTTTTTGCCGAAGACGAAATAGGAGTGGGCGATTACCTCATGATAGTGCGCAATAACTATTATTGGGTGGCCAAAGATTCTACCATAGGTTTTATGGCCAACGGCGATTTTGTGGAAATTACTAAAATTGTGCGCTACGAAGAAATGTACGACTTCCGTTTTGCCGATGTGCAAATCCGGTTTGTAGATTACCCGGAAGAGCCCGAAATAGAAGTAAAGATTTTGCTGGATACCCTTTACACCGAAGCTCCGGCTTTGCCCGCCGATAAAAGTAAAAAGCTATACGAAGAAGTCCTAAAAGATTATTCTGATTTAGGCACGAAAAAGGAGCGAAGCAAGCAATTGCGTAATAACCCATACTTGAATGCTTTGCAAGTAAAATTTGCTTATGCCTTAACCTGTCATAAAGCCCAGGGCGGGCAGTGGAAAGCCGTTTTTGTAGATCATGGTTTTTTGAAAGAAGACATGGTAAATACCGAGTTTGCCCGCTGGTTATATACGGCTGTTACCCGTTCCGCGGAAGAATTGTACCTGCTTAATTTTAACGCCCAATTATTAGTAGATTAATATTTTTATTTATTTTTATTTTGCAGAACTTAAATTTTGTATATTTGTTAAAGAAATATCTAACGTTATTACCTATTATGAAAAAGATTTTCGCATTTGCCTTCAGTGTGGCTTTAAGCTTATCGGCTGTATCGGCCCAAACTACCAAACCGGCTACTCAGAAAGTTGTGACCGATGGTCCGGTTATCACCTTTACCGAGAATAAATTCGATTTCGGTTCTATTAAAGAAGGCGATGTGGTGAAACACACCTTCACTTTTAAAAACACCGGCAACCAGCCTTTGGTTGTTTCAGCAGTTAACGTAACCTGCGGTTGCACTACTCCTGACTGGACTAAAACGCCCGTAGCTCCCGGTAAAACCGGCTTTATCGTTGCCCAGTTCAACAGCACCGGCAAACCAGGTCAAAACCATAAAGTAATTACCGTAGTATCTAACTCTGTAACCGGTAACGTTCCGTTATCATTTACCGCTACTGCTACGGCCCGTGAAACGGCTACTTCTTCTGTAAAGTAGTACCAGAAAGCCTTAAATAAAAAAGCTCTGCCAGTAAAGGCAGAGCTTTTTTATTTAAGGCTTAATTAAGAATAGCTGATAAAACCCGGGAGTAAAGCCGAAGAGGTAAGCAAACGCTACATTTGCAGCTTACGAAAACCCCAGGAATTATTATATTTCTGTCAACCAGGCAACTTACAATCCGCAATCGGGAAAAAGCGTATAGTTAAATTAGTCTTTAAAAATATAATAAGATTTAAGGCTACCATAATTTGTAAAACCAGGAAATTAGAAATTATACCTGCATGATAAAAGCTTATAAAATATATACCGGGCCGGATGTCCATACGCATATAGAAACCGGGTCGGTTGCCGATAATATTTTAACTGATGCTATCTCTATTCATTTTAAAGAATCCCCGCCGCATGCTTCTTACGATTGGCATCCGGCTCCAACCACGCAATACGTAATTTGTTTAACGGGTACCTTAGAGTTTACTACCTATTTAGGAGAAACCTTTATCCTGAAACCCGGGGAAATATTAATTGCCATGGATACCACCGGATCCGGGCACAAATGGCGCATGGTAGATAATGATCCCTGGAAACGGGTTTACGTCAAGTTTAAGGAAGGTACAGAAATAAATTTTGTACCCGATAAGTCTGCCTGAAATCTCATTGAACTAACTTTTAATAGTATGCTTAACCAATAAGTAATTTTAAGTACTGCTTGTCGGTCTACCATCGCAGCGTACAATAAAGGTGATTAGGAGTATTGTTTCATTTTCTTGTAAATAGCAGGATGAGGTTGTCTCTTACCTAGGCCTTCAGTTTCTAATAAGTTAAAATGTATTCAAATATTAAATTTATTATATTATTTAGTTTTCTATGGATTTCGGTTAGTCCGGTTTTTGCCCAGAAAAATAAACCGATTGATAAGCAAGCCACTAAAGAAACCAAAGCCCTATTCCATAATCTCCGGAAGCTTTCAAAAAAACATACGCTTTTTGGTCATCAGCACGCCACTGAATACGGCCACGGTTGGTTTGGCGAATCTAACCGGTCCGACGTAAAATCAATAACCGGATCGCATCCGGCGGTTATTGGCGTAGATTTTAGCGGCTTTTCCGGGCGTCCGGCCGAAGCCGTTCAGCAAGCTAAAGAAAGCGTCCAGAAAAATGTAGTAGATACTTATAACCGGGGCGGGGTCACCACGGTCGCGTGGCACTTTTCTAACCCGGTTTCGCCGGGTGGTTTTTACTGGAAAGATTCTGTGTCGCTACCAGCGGTAAAATATATAATTCCGGGCGGTGAAGCCCACGAACAATACAAAGAAATACTGCGGGGCATCGGCGACTGGGCGCACAGCGTACGCGGAGCGGACGGTAATTTAGTACCCGTTATATTTCGGCCTTTTCATGAGTTTGACGGCGGCTGGTTTTGGTGGGGAAAACCGCATACTTCCCGCGAAGAATTTATTTTACTCTGGCGTTTTACGGTTTCTTATTTACGCGACAGCTTGCAGGTACATAATTTTATTTATGCCTTTTCGCCGGATAACAATTTCCTGACCGAGGCAGAATACCTGGAACGTTACCCGGGTGATGAATGGGTAGATATGTTAGGTATGGATGATTACGGCGATGTGGGCCGGGACAAATACAATTTGCCTATTGCCACTAAAAAGTTAAAGATTATTTCGGATTATGCCCGGAAAGCCGGCAAAATGGCGGCTTTTACCGAAACCGGATTGGAGTCTATTCCAAATACCACTTGGTGGAACAATACACTCTTAAAAATTATGAAAGATCAGGATTTGCGGCTGGCTTACGTATTGGTTTGGCGGAACGATGCCCGCAGCCCCACCCATTACTACGCGCCTTATCCGGGCCACACCAGCGTGCCGGATTTTAAAAAGTTCTACGACGATCCGTATACCTTATTTGAAAATGATCTCCAGGATATATACAAGCGAAAACGTTTTCTAGGTATTTTCTGAGTAATTATATACCAAATTAATAATCCGAACAGCTATAAACTGCTGGTAATAACATTACAAAAAAGCCAGGCATCTTCAAACGCTTGGCTTTTTTATGAACCTATCTTTTGAGGTAAGTGAAATTTTTAACCAATCTAAACTAGAATTAACATTCCGCTATAGTGAAAGATTTAAGTTTAAGCAACTCACTGGGCTCAGGTTTTAATTATTCCTCATTCATATTTGCCCTGGGCAATATCGATTAAGATGTAGCTCGCTATAAGACTCTTTAGCCCATCACCGGTGCTGCTCGTAGATATTTGCGGGTAAAGTTTGACTTAGTTGATTTATTTCGGATGCGGTTAATGCCAGACTTTGGTTTACTTCAATGGCTTGGCTCAGTTGCTCGGGTGTGCGAATACCTAAAACAGCAGAAGTAACCGCTGCCTGGTTTAAAACAAATTGTGTTGCTACGGATGCTGCTGTTCGGGAAGTGCCAGCAATGTTAATAACGGCTTGAGCCGCAGTACTTACTTCTGCCGTACTATAGTTTAAATATTCTTTAGCTGGTTTACCGGCCAGTAAACCTTGCGCTAAACTTCCTCTTATTAGTACTCCAATATCGTTTTCCTTCAACAAGCCTAAAGCGGTTTCTTCCGGCCGGCGGTCCAGCAAACTATATTGCATCATCACGCTGGTAATTCGGCTACGTTTTACATATTCCCGGATTACATTAGGCCGAATGGAAGAAATACCATAATACCGGATTTTGCCAGCATCCATAAGGCGTTCAAAAGCTTCAATGGTTTCATCAATAGGGTCGTCGAGCGTGCCGCCGTGCAATTGGTACAGGTCGATGTAATCTGTTTGTAACCGTTGTAAGCTTTTGTCTACGGCTTGCAGCATGTATGCTTTGCTCGGATTCCAATCCCAGCCGCTTCCATCTGGCCGCCATTGATTGCCTACTTTAGTGGCTATAATTACCTGGTTGCGTATGCCTTTAAAAGCCTGACCTACTGTTTCTTCGTTCTTTCCGTTGCCGTAAAGATCTGCGGTATCAAATAAATTAATGCCCTGGTTTAGGGCTTGGTGAAGCAAACTTTTATTAGCAGCACCATCTTCACCCAACGACATACACCCGAAACTAACCCGGCTAACTTTTAAATCTGACTTTCCTAAAGTTTTATATTCCATTTAGAAACTTATTAGTTTTGCATAAACCAACAGTTAAGCTACTTATTCTAATTCAGCAAAGATTAAATTTTACCAGCCGAAACCACCCCGGCGACCGCCACCCAGAATGCCACCCAGCAAACCACCTAAGCCGCCGCTGCCCATACTGGAATAACCCCGGCGACCGTTTAGGCCACCCAAAACGGAAATAATGGAACCCAGTCCACCGCCGCCCATACCCATGTTGCCCATACCCATACCATAGCCGCGGTTCATGCCACCACCGAGTAGGCCACCTAACAAACCGCCACCTAATCCACCACCCATTCCGTAGCCACCGCCCATGCCGTAACCGCCATAGTTGCGCCGGCCGCCGCTCATCATTTTACCTATAACAATAGGAGCCAGCATACCCAACATGCCGGTTACCATACCGGGTGATATACCTACGTTTTTAAACATATCACCAAATCCGCTTTTGCTCATAAAAGATTGGGAGGTTGGATCTTCGCCATTTTGCTGCGCTTCGCCGGCCTTGTTTACAAACTGGTCCAAAATACTAAACTGCTTTTGATCCAAGCCCAGGTAAGCGGCCATGTCTTTTATCCGCTCCTGTTCTTCGGAAGAATATTGGCCGTCGGCTTTGGCAAAACTCATTATATCCGTAATAAAAGAAAAACGAAGCTGACTTTTCTTCAACGTGTCCAGGCACTGCTGCAAACTAATCTGATCCGGTTTTTGCGCAATAGAAGCTATTTCGTTACGCATATTTTCGGGTAATTCGGCGGCTTCGCCCATCAGGTGCAAAAACTGAATTTCATCTTCCGATGTATTGCCATCGGCCGAGGCCATGGTAGCCAGTGCGGCCAGGTAAGCTCCTCTTTCTTCCAGGGAATAATCTTTTAAAAGGGTGGTTTGTTCTTGTTCCATTTCATTTTAATTTGAGTTTGGTTTGTATTTACCTGTTTTTGCGGTTACAGGTTTTACTTAAAGCAAAAGCCTGCTCTTCAGAACAGGCTTTTGCTCGGAACTCAAATTAATTATCTGGTAGATGCTGGTTTAAAAAATATAGCGAATCTTACACCAGGGAATTATTTCTTCCTGTAACTGTTTAAATTCTGCTACCATTTGGGCTTTTAATTGATACTGGTAACGCACATTAATGCCGCCAAACTGACTCTGCTTGGTTTCTTGGTTAGCTGGTGTCCAGATTAGTTCCTCGGCTTTGGGGTTAATGGCCAGATTTGCTTCGTGCTGCCATTGATTGTGCGTCAGGAAAATAACTTCGCAACTCATTTGGGCTTTTACCTGCGGATGTACCGTTTCATCCAGCATTTGGAATAGTTCACGGTAGTCCTGCTGCCAGCCTTCGTATACAATAACTGGGGAAAAGTTAACGTGCACCTCGTAACCAGCCTCGTAAAAATTATTGATAGCCGCTAAACGCTGGTCAATAGAGTCGGTGCGTACATCTACCAACTTGCTAACCCGGTGCGGCATCAGACTGAACCGAATGCGCATTTTTCGTTGCGGATCGTAAGAAAGCAACTCGGGATTCACAAATTTAGTGGCGAAAGTACCAAAAGCTTTAGGATGGTTCCGAAAAAAAGTTGTTGCTGCCGCTACATTATCCGAAATAGCCGCATCAATTGAAATATCGGAATTACAGCCAATATCGTAAGTATAATATTGAGAATGAGTTTGGTTGGGTACTTTGGGCCAGGCTTGTTTTTGCACGTGTTTATCTACCGCCTGCAGTATTTCTTCGGTATTTGTAAACAAAGTAATTGGGTTCACCGCTTTATTCCGGTCAACATAACAATACGCACAAGCACCTAAACAACCATTGGCAAAACTGGGCGCAATAAAATCAGAACTACGGCCGGATTCCCGAATGGTCAGCGTTTTTAATCGGCCCAGCACCAGCACGTCCGATTTAATGCGGAAGTGATTTTGCGGCAGTTCCGGTAAACGGTTGTGTTGTTTTATTTCCTGCCGGGAGGCTTCGGGGTAAGATAGCAAAGTTTTTAAACCGCGGTCATTAAGTGCATCCGGGGTATATAAAATAGTAGAAGGACTGAAGTTTTGCATACAGTAAAATAACAATACTCAGGAAAGTTAGGTTCAGTTGTAATTTAATGTAATTTGCTGATAATAACTGCGTTAAAATATATTTTCGGGCGGTATTCTGCTGTAAAAACTTGCCGCGTTAATTAGATATGTACCTGCTTTATAAACGCCGCCAAGGATGGGAAGTTAAGGTTTGGAGCCGGAAATAAAGAAGCAGCAAGTAAACTAAATCGAAAATAAATATGCCGGCGTACAATAATAACAATAAATAAGAATGGGGGAAGTACAGGTAAAATAAAACAGAAGGAAAAAGCGTCCCAATCATTTTGCTTAAGGCAATATACAACGATTGGCCGGCTGCATTATCTCTTTTCAGGTATAAATGAATAAACAGCACCGACATAACCAGATTTTGCCCGAATGCCGCATAAATACCAATGTACTCGTTAAACTCCCTGGAAATAAGTAAAATGAGCAAAGCCGAGAAAAGCAACGTAAACAGAAAAGTAGGCAAAAATAAAGAGCCAGGAAGCTTCAAAGAAAATTCTTTTTTACCGTAACTGAGATACTGCACCAGAATACCCAAATCGAATAAAAGCCATAAGTAATCGATATAAAGCTGGGGCAGCGGGTGCGGATGCACAAACGAAAATATAAATTCCCAGGATACGTTAGCGCAAATAGCCACCATGGGCATACCGTAGCTTTTATCTTTATAACTGCGCCGGATAATAAGCAGGTAAGTCAAAGTCCAGAAAAGACCACTGCTGATTTGTAATATATGGGCAATAACGGCATTTAATTTTACCGGATCTTGTAGCATAATAAGTCAAACTATTTAGGAACCGGAAAGTTAAAAAAATAAGAGGTTCTTTGAATAGATGATCGTGTAATCTATCAAGGGCAGTACAAATTTTTACTTTGATTTCTTTATTTGATAGGTTAGCGTGTAAAAGTTCGGGCCCACCAGATCAACAATAATTGCAAGGGTAAGCGAGCAAGGGTAAGCCATTTATAAGGAGAATCAGATTGCCAGTAATTTACCGCCATCTGTATATTAGCCGGAAAAACAAGAATCAGCGACAAGATAATGCCCCAAGCGGCCCATTTACGGCTATGGACTGGTAGCAACAATCCGCCCAGCAGTATTTCTAAACCGCCACTCAGGTAAATGAGGAATAATGGAAAAGGCAAAAAGGCCGGCATAATTGTTAAAAACGGCTCGGGGCGTATGAAATGAAGAATGCCCGCCATTATATAAATAGCCGCCATGAAATAAAGCGAAATAGCTTTCATCTTAAAGTTTTTAACTAAAAAGGACGCTTGTGCAGCGTCCTTTTGTAACATAATTAAGTTAATTCTATTTAACCGCCCGCTACTTTTGCCTGATCCGGCAGTTCATTATACCCGGTTATGTCTTCTTTTTTGGATTCTTCGTGCGGTAAAGTCTCGGAATTATCTGTTTCGGAGCTAGCGGCAGTTGTATTTTCCTGGTCTCTGTTTTCGGTACCCGAAGTACCGCCGCCCGTTACTTTTTCTCCTTCTTCTTCCACCGATTCGGCCGAAGGGTTGTTAGGTTCTATATTCATCTTGCTTTAATATTAAGGTGCGAGTTTAACTTTATCTCTATTATAAGCGCAAAATTGGCCGAAAGGTTTTGCTAGAAGAGAATCGCAACTAAATATTAGTAATTTTTAATATAGTATTTGAATCTTAGTGCGTTTTTGGAGCTTTCAAGAATAAGTGCTATTTACCTGTATTATTAAATAAAAATGAGAACCCGGTTTATTTCTTTTTTACTTTTAATCTCTTTATCTGCTTTTGTAATGGAAGGTTGCAAAAGCACGACAGTAGTTAACGTACCGAACCCAGCGGCCAAGCACTTGCCTCCTGGTCAGGCAAAAAAAATGTACGGACAAAAATCGGCTAATTCTTTTGCGCCTGGTCAGCAGAAAAAGCAGGGGTGTACAGTTAAATACCAGCACAAAGAAACTGGTAAGCACAAAGGTAAAAAGTAATAATAGAAGTAGCGGTTTAGAACTTACTGCATTCCTAAGGATGGCTTTAAACTTAATATAAAAGCTTGCATTTTATCGTAATGAGAGCCTTGCCAGTAAATACGGCCACAATGGGAGCAATGATAAAAATCGTTAAAGTACAGTTTGGTCTTAGGCGGAATTTTATCCCAGACTTCTTCTTTAGATATAGGAGCCAAACAATTATTACAAGCCAGGCACCGGGTAAAAGGCTGCAACGCATCTTGTAACTGAAAATAATTGATAACTTCCCGTACTTGTTCGGTAGGGTTTTGAGAACGCAACCAATAGCCCCGGCGTATTTCTTTGTGTTTTAATAAACCAATATCGCGGGTAAGTACAATTCGATTCTCAATTTTGGATAAGATAGCAATGGCTTTATCGTCCGGAATATTTATATCAAATAAAGTGTCAAAGCCGAGCAGGCGCAGGGATTTGGCTAATTTTCCCAAATGTACATCCAAAATAAATTTACTGGATGCTGGTAGTTTGGCCAGCAGAGAATAGGTTTTAAGTTCTGGATAAGCCGGCAGAGCGGGAAACACTTCTACACGATCCTGGGGTTTTAAAGTTTGTTGCAAATTTGCCGGATGCTGGTTTACCAAAATAACATCCACTTCCGGGTGGGGTATACCCAATGCTTCAATGGCGTCTTTCAACGCCGGTGAACCAGTAAAAGAGTAGTCGAGGCACTTATTTCTTTTAGCCTTGGGCAAAAAATCATTTAAGGCAGCATAGAAACAAAACTGAGCAGAAGCATTCATGAAATTGTTTCTACGTAAAAGTGTAGCGCTAAGATTTCAAAGGATCAGAGACAAATACTATTAAAATAGTACCAGCTTTACTAATCTTTCTATAGCCAGAACGTAGGTAATAAATTATAAAATTATGAAAAGAAGCAATAAAATTTCCTTTGAAATAAAAACCTTATTATAAGTACAACCAGAAATCCAAGGTTTTACATAGCTTTTAACCCAGACGCAATCTTATTTCATCCATGGCTCGGGCGGCCAATTGTTCCAGAATTACTTGGTCTTCAGAAGTAAATGCCCGGGGCTTAATATCCACCACACAGACTCCACCTAACCGGAAACCATCCGGCGTTATAATGGGAGCACCGGCAAAAAACCTCAAACCAAAATCACTGACCACAAACGGATTTGCTAATAAGCAAGGTTCCTTTAGGGCTTCCGTAAATACCGTAACTGCATCCTGCATAATCACAAAGGAGCACAAACTGTCTTCGCGGGGCACTTCTTTTAATCCGTTCAGGCCAACACTCGCTTTATACCAAACCCGGTATTTATCTACTAAAGAAACAAGCGCTATTGGCATGTTAAAAGTATGACAAGCCTCTATCGCAATTTGGTTAAAAGGATGTTCGGGCTGACTATCTAGTATTTTAAATGTTTTCAGCTTTTCTAACCGGAGAACTTCGTTTTCGGTTAGGGCAGATGTTAAGGTTAAATTTTCCATTTTGTTAAACTACCTGATCGACACCGTTAAATTAATATAAATATTATTTTTTAAAAAAGTAATTTACTATTAACATGCTGTTAAATGTATTTAAGCAGGCCTGTAGGTAAAAACTGATTATTTCGTCTTAAATATTTCTTTTATAACAATAAAATATAAAAGGAACTTATATGATGTATATTTTTTTAAACATAAGCTATTTAAGCTATCTATTTCGTCTTTAAATGTTATTTTTGTAACAACAACTTGCTTTTGCTGAATAGCAGACAGATAAACTACTTTTTAACAGAATGAATTCTAAAAAGACAAAAAACAAACAACTGCAAACCTCCATCAAATACTTATTGCTTGGAGCAGCAGCCCTTTACACCGTTGAGGCATCGGCACAAACCAAAGTAAACCCGAATTCCCAAACCATGACGGGTGCACCTGCCAAAAACAGCAAGAAAACACCTAAAACTTCTTTTATTGATAAATCTAACATGGACCTGAGCGTTAAGCCAGGAAATGATTTTTATACTTACGCCAGCGGCAATTGGATTAAAAACAACCCGGTACCGGCAAAAGAAACCCGGTGGGGAAGTTTTAATGTATTGCGGGATTTTAATATAAATGCTGTCAGATCTATTCTGACCGAAACCGCACAGGATACCAAAGCGGCTCCGGGTTCAATTGAAAAAAGAGTTGGCGATTTCTATGCGGCTGGTATGGATAGCACGACTATCGAAAAGCTCGGTTATACTCCTATTAAGGCTGATTTGCAAAAAGTAGGCACTGTAAAAAGCAAGCAGGACGTATTAGACCAGGCCGCTACCATGCGCACCGAAGGTTTGGGTTCGCCATTATTTGGTTTTTACGTAGGGCAGGACCGTAAAAATCCGACGGTAATGGTGCCGCAGCTAAGCCAGGGCGGAACAACTTTGCCGGACCGCGATTATTATCTGAAAAATGATGCCCGGAGCACTAAAATTCAGGAAGCGTATAAAAAGTATATTACCCAATTATTTACCTTAACCGGAACGCCGCAGGCAACCGCCCAAAAAAATGCGGAAACCATTTTTAACCTGGAGAAAAAAATGGCCGCGGCGCAAATGAGCCGCGTAGAAATGCGCGATCCATACAAAACGTATAACAAATTTGCGGTAGCGGATTTAACTAAAACAACGCCTAATATACAGTGGCAGCCCTTAATGGCTAAAATGAAAGTTACCGGGCAGGATACCGTTTTGGTAAACTCACCAGCTTTCTTTAAAGAATTAAATACTTTATTAGCCAGTACGCCGGTAGCCGATTGGCAAACTTACCTGCAATGGAATGTTTTAAAATCGTCTGCTCCTTATCTGAGTTCACCTTTTGTAAACGCAAACTTTGCTTTCACGCAGGCTTTATCCGGTCAGAAAGTACAAACGCCGCGTTGGCAACGTTTGTCGTCGCAAACCGACAATGCCGTGGGCGAGTTGCTGGGCCAGTTGTACGTAAAAAAACACTTTAAACCCGAAGCCAAAGCCCGGATGGAGGAATTGATCAGTAACCTGGTTAAAGCTTACGAAATCCGGATTAAAGGTTTGGATTGGATGAGTCCGGTTACAAAAGAAAAGGCGCTGGCGAAACTTCATGCTTTTACGCCTAAGATTGCCTACCCCAACAAATGGAAAAATTACGAGGGTTTAGAGATAAGCCGTACTAATTATCTACAAAATTTGCGCAATTCTAATGAATGGGATTACAACGAAATGGTGAGCCAATTAGGTAAACCGGTAGATAAAACCCGTTGGGGCATGACCGCTCCAACTGTAAATGCGTACTACAACCCGGTCATGAACGAGATTGTTTTCCCGGCCGGTATTCTACAATTTCCTTTCTTCGACCCCAATGCAGATGATGCCGTTAATTACGGGGGCATTGGCGCCGTGATCGGGCACGAAATTTCCCACGGATTCGACGATTCTGGTTCGCAATACGACAAAGATGGTACCTTGCGTAACTGGTGGACACCCGAAGATTTAACCCGTTTTAAAGAAAAAGCAACTGCCCTGCAAAAGCAATACGATGCCTATACTGTGCTGGATACGATTCATGTAAACGGTAAATTAACCTTAGGCGAAAACATCGGTGATTTAGGCGGATTAAATGCTGCTTACGAAGCTTTTAAAATGACGAAGCAAGGTAAATCAAACGAGAAAATCGATGGTTTTACCCCGGATCAGCGTTTCTTTTTGTCTTGGGCCCAAGTCTGGCGCGGCAATATCTTACCCGAAAGTGCTGCGCAACAAATTATCACCGATCCGCACTCTCCGGGTGAGTATCGTACCATTGGCGCTCCCGTTAACATGGATGCCTGGTACAGTGCTTTTAATGTGAAACCAGGGGATAAGTTGTACAAAAAACCAGAAGACCGTATTCGGATCTGGTAAGTAAATCTTTATTACAAACAATAAAAAAGCCGCTTTCTTAGAAAGCGGCTTTTTTATTGTTTGTACTTTTACAATTAATTAATGGTTGTTGTGTAAAAGGTAAAACAAACCAATTTGGCCCACGCTGTTTTGAATTTCCGGCTTGCGGTTATTTACATCATTTATGTTGCTGATGCCAAAAGCCCATCTTGCATCTATTCCAAAACCCGAATCGCTAACGTAACTAACGCCCACGGGTAAAGAAAAATCAGTAGTGCGGTAGTTTTGGATGATATTGGTTTCGGCTTCATCGTTTACTTCATTTTGAGCTTTCAGCAAAAAACCTACCTGCGGTCCGGCCTGAATCCGGAAACCATTGTTAAACATATATTGCACCAGTACTGGTACATTCAGGTAGTGTAGATTGGTGTTAATTTCAAGATTATTACCAACAGTTTTGCCGCCCTGGGCCGAGTAAGTTAGTTCGGGCTGTAAAGCTAAATTGTCTAATAAATGAATATGAGCTAATCCGCCGGCGTGAAATCCCGGTTTGAGCTCGCTTTCCCCACCATCGCTATATCTTAACATGGAAGCGTTAAAGCCAGCTTTTAATCCCCAATGAACATCCTGGGCAGTGGCGGCCTGCAACGATAAAAAAGCAAAACAACTTAAAAATATTTTTTTCATAATTTAAATTTAATCGGGAGCAAAGATAATGGCTGATAATTAAAGGGCCATTTCTCCGCCCGAAATTTATTTAGGCTTAACCGTATACAGCTATGAAAGAAGTAAAATAAATGGGTATTACAAATATTTATTTATGCCTAAAAGCAAAATTTTTAAGCCGCATTTTGCTAATTATGAAGCTCAGATAAGCACCTGATTTAAAAAGAGTTTTAGGATAATGCGTAGATAAAGGCAAAAAAAATTTTTAATTCCTAGCAATTAGTGCGGACTAAAGTTAAAAAAATTACTAATTTTAATTTTACCCTGTTAATAAACCTTATTACGTATGAAGGCAATTTCTCTTTTACTGGTATCCTGTTTTATTTCCCTGGCCACCGTACAGGCCCAACAAACGGCATCTAAACCCACCCAGGAAGCTTATTCTTTGCAGCAGCAATTTAATAGCATGAAGAGCCGGTCATCATCTTACAAGGAGTTTAACCAAAATTACAAAGTGGTACGGGTTAGTTACCTCGATTCTTTCTGGAAAAATGTACAAGATTCATTAAAAGCCCGCGAACGTAATATCCGGCAAGCCGGAAAGGCTACCGAACAAGCCCTGGTAAAAGCTAAAAGTGATTTAAATAACCAAGCTGCCGAATTACAAACCTTAAAACAGGCCAATGCCCAAAAAGAGCAGCAAATTCAAACAACAGCCCACCAAATTGCCAGCCTCTCGGTATTTGGTTTAGATATGGATAAGCAAGTTTATGTGGTGCTGAGTTGGTTGGTTATTCTGGGGCTGGCGGTGCTCTGCGGTATATTTGCTTTTCTCTATAAAAAGAGCAAAGTAGTAACCGATCAAAAAATAAATGCTTTCGAAGATATCTCCAAAGAGTATAAAGAACATAAACAAAATGCCCGCGAACGCGAAATCAAAATTAAGCGGGAGCTGCAGACCGAATTTAATAGGGTAGAAGAACTCAAACAGCAAATAAATCAACTTAATAAGCAAATGCCCATCTAAAAATAAGGCTTCCGCAACTAACCCGGAAGCCTTATTTTATAGCTCTAATTAGAATTGTAGCCTTATTACTGCGGTTGCAAACCTTATAATTGGTTGTCCAGAAAGTTTATTCCGATTACCTGCAGGTTTATAATTTTGGGATAAACAATTAATTATTGCCTATCAGGTTTTTTGTTTTTTCTTTTTAGCGGCTGGGAATAAAATATTATTCAGAATGAGCCGGTAACCGGGGGAGTTTGGATGCAACGAAAGATCGGTACGGTTTTCTCCTCCCCGGGGTTGATAAGCCTCCGGATCGTGGCCCCCGTAAAAAGTCCAGGTTCCTTTTCCTACCGAACCATTCATGTATCGTACTTCATTGGCCGCTTTTGTTTCCGCCATTATGGTAGCATCGGTCTTGATATAAATTTTTTTAAATGCTGTGGTCTGGCCCATAAAACCTTTAATGGTTTTCTCGTGGTTTTGGGTAAGCATGGTGGGTATGGGGTCCCATTTGGCCGAAAAGGTAAATAAGGCGAAATAGTCGTTGGGTTCGTAGAGGCCGCGTTCGTGGCGTTGGTTATCAATGCTGGAGAATTCGTGATCGAAAGGACTCAGGAATACATCGAAATTCTGAAAGGCAAAAGTTTTATTAAAATCAAGTTTCTGCTGCGCCGCCGGATCTACACCATCGCCATCAAACACCGATTCTACAATATCTACTCCTTCGGCGGCAAGTGCAATATCGTAGGTATCGGTAGCCGAACACATGGCAAATAGAAAACCGCCGCCCGCTACAAACTCTCTTATTTTTTGGGCCACGCCTAACTTCATTTGCGATACTTTGGCGTAACCGTAGCGCCGTGCTATTCCTTCGGCTTCCTGTCTTTCGGCTTGTTGCTTTATCTGGTTCCGCCGCCACCCGGTACTTTTGCCGTACTGGCCGGTAAAATCTTCGTGGTGCAGGTGCAGCCAGTCGTATTGTACCAGCTTTTTATCCAGCACTTCCGCGTCAAAAACCAAGTCGTACGGAATTTCGGCGTAAGCCAGCACCAGGGTAACGGCATCTTCGAAGGGCTCGGCAGTTTTGGGGGAGTATACAGCTACTTTGGGCAACTTTTCCAATTTCATTACTTCCATGTTGGCGTCGGGTGCGGAAATCTGGGTTGTAATCTGCTGGTATTGCGCTTCCGAAAGCACCTGGTAAGAAACCCCTCTTACCAGTAATTCATTTTCGGCGGCCGGCGAGTGCTTAAAGGCAAAACTTCCGCCCCGGTAGTTCAGGAGCCAATCTACTTCACCTTGATTTTGCAAAATCCAGTAAGCTATGCCGTACGATTTCAGATGGTCTTTCTGCAAGTTATCCATGGGAATAAGTACCTGAGTGGCCCCCGCCGAATAGGAAAGTAAAAGAAAATAAAGCAGGATGGAAGTAAAGCGTTTAGTCATATTGGCCAGATTATAACGCGTTGATACAAAAAAACACGGCCGGAATTATGACCGGTTTGGTTACCTGAAGTTCTAAAGTAAATTCATGAAATCCAATAGCTTATAACGTAATGTCAAGAATTTTAGCTGCTATTTTATGGAATTGATTTGCAAGAAAAGCTAATTTAATTTGAAGGTATATTATTGAAAGGGCATTAAGTAAAGATTCGGATGCATCAAATAAGTTTTGTAAACAGCATTTATTGAAAACAGAATAATTTATTTGCCAGTCAGCTCAAAGTTAGGCGATTAGAGTTTTAACCTAAAAGCCTTAGAAAATATGGAGGTTGTATTTATCTAATAGGCCGCTTAAATCGTTGCGGGAGAATTTTGCTTTTTTTAGTTTATTTAATTCCGGATCAATTGCAAAGTTTTGAGCCTCTCGAAAATCAGCTTTTTCTAAGTTTGTTTGCCGGAAAACGGCCCGGTATAAATCAGAATGAGAGAAATCGGCCGCTGATAAATCGCATTCCGAAAAATTTACCTCCTTCAGGCTACAATGATGAAATTTTGTTGTTTTCAATTTCTTCCGCATAAAATTACAGTAATCCAGCAGGCAGTCGGTAAACGTAACAGAAAACAAGAAATCTGAGCAGGCACTAAAATTGACCCCGAGCATTTTACAACTCCGGAATTGTCCATTATCCATTTTTACCTGGTTTAGATTAGCCATGCTCAGGTTACAGGAATCGAAAATACAATCAGAGAAGACTGCCCGGCTTAGATCTGTTTCTGAAAAATTGCAGTTACTAAAAGTACATTTCTCAAATTCTGTATTGCTTATGTTTTCTTCCGTGAAGTTTACTTTTGTAAAAGTTTTCTCATTATAATAAGGTTCTGCCATAATCATGATTGGTATAAGCCAAGTCAAAATTAAGCCGATAATGTCAGAAAAGCTTTTCTGCAAATCAAATACTTGCAATAAAGTTCCTATTATCTATTCTGGCTTTGTAACCGGCGCAACTCCTCACCATTGGTTCCGTTTGTAAGATGGAACTTTAAGAAGTAAGCATAGCAGGTGATGTCCATTACTATAGAGCTTTGTTACATTTAAAAGGCAATATTTACCACTTCGCTCATTTTAATATTTTATTCTATGGTACAAATTCCGCGTGAAAAAAAACTGGATAGCACACTTGATGTTTTCCGGGATGGGTATACTTTTCTTCAGAATAAAAGTGATCAGTTGCAGTCTGATATTTTTCAGGTTAGGTTATTAGGAATGAAAGTAATTTGCCTGCATGGTCCGGAGGGAGCCCGGTTGTTTTATGATCCGGAGCGGTTTATGCGTAAAGGCGCGATGCCCAAAAGAGTTCAGAAAACCTTAACCGGGGAAAATGCGGTGCAAACTTTAGATAACGAAAAGCACCACCAGCGCAAAGAAATGTTTATGTCTTTGATGAATCCTGGTAACATACACCGCTTAATGGCCTTAATATCTCAGGAATGGCAACAAGCAGGTAAAAGCTGGGAAAACAAGGAGGAAGTTATTCTTTTTAAGGAGGCACAAGATATTTTTTGCCGCGCGGCTTGTGCCTGGGTGGGCGTACCCCTACCCAATGATAAAGTACGAAAAAGAGCCCGCGATCTGGGTTGGATGGTAGATGCCTTTGGCGCGGTAGGCCCTAAACATTGGCGCGGAAAGCGGGCCCGGCGCCGCAGTGAAAAGTGGATTGCTAAGATTATTAAACAAGTGCGTGCCGGTAAGTTGCTCGTGGATGATAAACTACCGGTTGCCGTAATGGCCAATTATCGGGATGTGAATGGGAAAGAGCTGGACGTAAACATGGCAGCCATAGAATTACTAAACCTGATCCGGCCTATTGTGGCTATTGCCTGGTACGTGGTGTTTGCGGCCCTGGCTTTACACCAATACCCGGTAACCCGGCAAAAGCTTTTGGCCGGTACAGCTAATTACGATGAACTTTTTGTGCAGGAAGTAAGGCGTTTTTATCCATTTGCACCTTTTCTGGGCGCGATAGTGCGCAAAAACCTTACCTGGAACAATTATTTTTTCCCCCAAGGCACGCTGGTATTGCTGGATGTGTATGGTACACACCACGATGCCCGGATTTGGGAACGGCCCGATGCGTTTTACCCGGAACGGTTCCAGGATTGGCAAGAAAGCCGCTTCGACTTTATACCGCAGGGTGGGGGCGATTACAGCAATGGTCACCGGTGCGCCGGTGAATGGATTACCATCGAAGCCCTGAAAATAAGTTTACATTACTTGGTTAAAGGAATACAGTATAGGGTGCCGCCGCAGAATTTACATTTCAGTTTATCTAAAATGCCAACCTTACCCGAAAGTGGTTTTGTGATTAACCGGGTTAAGAGAGCGGAGAATTTCTCGTCTGTTATTGAAGCTATGGGATGTCCTTTTCACCGAAAAAGGTAGATAGCATTGAAGATTGTTTGGTATTAAACAGACGAACTTTTTTGGCTATAAAATTTTAGTTAGTAAATGGCGATCATGATCTTTAAAACCAAATTTATGATATAAAGCTTTGCCCGCTAAGTTGTGCCTCTCGGCTTCCAGGTGCAGTACTTTTAATGCCAGATCCTTGGCTTTTGTCAAAACAAAAGTTAAGGCCTGGTTGCCAAAGCCCTGGTGCCGAAAAGTTTCCTTAATAAATAACTCATCCAGAAAAGCAATCCGGCCACCAAATTCAAAACTGTAACAAAAGGTAAGAGCCAAATACCCAATTATATTTTCATTTTGCCGTAGCAGCCATATTTTACCTAATTCCGGTGAGGCCAGGAATTGCTGCAGCACCAGGTTCGCCTTTGCCGGATTAAACGGATACTGATCGATAGCATAAAAATTTTCCTGCATTTCGAGTATCGGCATGATATGCGCCGATGTTGCTATTTCAAATTGTAAAGACATATATACGTTTACATTATTTTACTATTATATTCACTTCATAATTTTTATAAAGCTAAACTAATTTGCAGTTTTGTTTATAAATGAATAGAATTAAAACGGCTGAAAAGATTGGCCGATTCTCTGCATAAATTTTAATATAGAAACAGCAAAGTCTTATAATTTTACAATTTTTTAAGTTATCCAAAATAGCGTTTTTATTATATGCTGGGGAATAAATAATTATTATAATATGAGTATAATGATAGATAAATAAGTTTTATAGATCAGGCCGGATGACTGTCCAAGGCTTTTATTTCGGACTTGTAAGCCGGTGGTAACAATAAATTTCTAATAAGCCCTTCCAACTTTAAAAAGCGGCTAAGTTTATATAGCGCCAGAACGGGAGTTAATACCGACTTCTTCCTGAAGGAGAGGAGCTGCTTTACCCTGTCGGGTACCACCATAATTTGGGCTTGTTTTAAAACAAAATACCGGAAAAAGCCCAGATGTTTTCGGTACTGGACGTACAGATCGGAAGTATAGCGGCTTTTTCCCAGGTTTTGATGCAGGTGATCTTCGCGCATGCTTTCCCATTGCGATAAGGAATGGGGTAAGCCCGCAATGCCCATACGGTCACCAACCCGGTAAAATACCGCAAATACTTCTGCTTTTTCGGCCGTAGTTAATTTTCTTTCCAGTAACTCATAAGATCGTATAGAATAATCAATCAGCATAAAAAGCACATCACGGTAAGCCCAATCAGGTATTTGCATACCCCGGCTTTTTTCCACCCCTTCGTGTATGGCCCGCATCTTATCAATGGTGCGCAGGGCAACATCTTTTTCCGAAAAAACAATTTGACGGGCATACGCTACGGTTGAGAAGAGCCGCCCTAACGGATCAGCCGGAAGACGCCCGGTATAATAAAGCCAATCTACGGCTTTGTTTAAAGCAAATTCGGCCGAAGCACCGGCAAAGATAAAGAGTATGGTATCTCCTTTACCCCAAATCTCGCGCACAATAGACTTTTCTGATACAAAATATTCCATAAATCAGGTAACGAAATAAAAGACAAATTTGTGGTATTGTATTTGATATTCTGCTGTACAAGACATTCTTGTTGGCTGATACACCGGCATCATATCTTAAAGGATAATCTTGATCGCTATTTTTTTAGCTTTAAATAAGTATAAATTTAAATTTTATATGAATTTTAATTTTTCCTGAAAATAGGCGAATTAAAAAGTACTTGTTATAAAAAAAATACAACATATTTGTAATAGATAAAATAACATCACAATAAGGAAGCAGATGGAAACTTTAGTAATGGGAGCTAATTTATTAACCGAAGAAACTTTATTAAACAAGGTACATAATACAGTACAAGCATACCGGGGGAGATACCCTGAATTAGGCTATATTATTTCGGGCATGGAGGTTATGCGGCAGCAGAACCCACAGGAAGAAGTGATAGCTATTATGGTACGTTTAAATGCTTACATGCGCGATAAACTTTCTGATTATTACGTTATTAGGGTAATGCAGCAAAAATTTCAGCAAGATCTGGCAGCTTTACAAGCCAACACCTACCCGGAACAGGAAAGCAAAAAATATTTAGAATTTTTAGACTATAAGAAACCTATTTCTATCTAATAGAATTTTATTTAGATTACCTCTCCTCCCTATTTATCAATATCAACCAGAAAGGCAGCATAAGGCTGCCTTTCTGGTTTCTAAAAAATCTTCCCTCTAGCTATAAAGAAATTAACCCCAATTCTCTGTAAATACATTTTGTTCCTAGCTATTTTACAGTAGGTTAAGAGTACTCTTGCTTTATCAATCTTATTTCTAATGGATAAGCTTTGCAACTCGCATCATTACGCCAAACTTTTTTCTAGTATCTAAAGTCGGTTAAATGCAGTACTAAAGATAGATTTAGATTTTTAATACAGAAAACTCACGATTATATGAAGGGCATTTGGAAAAGGTTATTTGCAATTTTTACCCTTGTAAGTGTGGAGTTGTTGGTAATGGCCGGAGTAGCCTTTGTTTCGGTGGCCACTTTTTTAATAATGGCCAAAACTGTTTTCATTGATCAGAATAATACCTTAGATACAACTGCCTTTGCCTTTGCTGAAGCCCATACCACTGAAGCTTTTACCCGTTTCATGAAGTTTACCACCTTCTTTGCGTCCCGTGATTTTTTAATTTACGCCTCCGTTAGCCTAGCCATTTTTTTTATGTTTTTCAAAAAACACCGTTGGTATTCCGTGAAAGTACCGGTAATTGCGGCCGGAAGCTCTTTACTAAACCAGGGTATGAAATTATGGTTTGATCGCCCCCGGCCAGCTACCGCTTTTTACGAACAACCGGGCTTTAGTTTTCCGAGTGGCCATGCCATGATTGGGGGCGCTTTTTATGGGCTGCTTATTTACCTGGCCTGGAACACTATTTCCAACAAAGCAGCGCGTTGGTTTTTGGTTTTGGTTTTAAGTATCTGGGTAATTTTAATTGGTTATAGCCGGGTATACCTGCACGTGCATTATGCCAGCGATGTAATAGCCGGCTGGTCGGCTGGTTTTGTTTTTCTGATTATTTGTTTAGTATTGCTGCGGCGCCTGGAACCAAATTATGCCCGTAAAGCGAACAATGTTATGGAAGAAAATCAGACTACCTAAATTTTAAACTAATTTTGCGCAGGATTATCAATAGTAAGGTATAACAGGTCATATTTGTTATTCAGCAGGAAACTTGTTGGTGTTCTGCTAAAAAGTTTCCTGCTGAATAACAGCCTTTAACTCTTAAACCTCTACTTAAACTACTTTACCCAAATGCTGCCTAATAGCAGTTATGAAAAGCCGGAGTAATGAAAGGGCTCTGCTATTAAAGCCGGACCCAAACCCGTAAGGCTTTAAGGCCACTTACACCCTGTAATTCTTCCAAATCCAAATCTTCCAGTTCTTTTCGTAGCAAGCCAATGTTTTGCAGGTAATCAATGTATTCTTTATATTCATTGGCTTCGCGGCCTTGCGCATACACCAGGGCCACACTGCCGGGCTGGGTTAATCTTTCCTGGGTGCCTGCTACCGTGGCTTTGTCAATCCGCTTTTTCACAATTTCGTAACGGATATTGTAGGCGCCGTCTACGTCAAACTTACGTTCGTCGCGACGAAACCGGATAGCCAGCGGCTGACTGTAAATAAGTATAAGCTGGGTGGTTTCCAGGGGCAGCGGCAGTTCTGATTTTAAGGCTGCCGTGCGCCGGGTTATTTCGCACATAGTCATGAGCTGCCATAGCCTTAAATTTTTCAAAAAAACCATATTAAATGGCGGGTTATCAACGAGGGACGCACCCATATAAATATTAAATTCTACGCCATCGGTTTTAAATTTTTCATAATAATGCGGATACATTTTCTGCGCTTTTTCTTCTTCCTGATCCAGGTAGTCCGAAATTGTTTGGTTGATGCGCGTTAAACTTTCTTCGAATGCTTTGCGGCGCTTATACAAAATACCCAGTCTCGGATCCATTGCCTGGTAGTAATTTTCTATAATGGTTTTCAGGTCCGGATTATGGTTTTCGAGGTAAGTAAAAATAGGCTCTACGTGCTTTTTGATGACTTCTAATATGGCGGCTTCATCTTGCGAAATAATACCCCGGCGCAGTTTGCGCAGCGTTTTACTTATATAAAATTTAAGTTCGTCCAGAATAGGTAAGGAATGGGTAATAATAGCTTGTTTTAAAACTTTTTCTACCAGCCGCAGGTGCTCTAATAAGTCGCCCTGAATGGCTACGTTTCTTTCTGTAGAAGATCCCCGGATATCAGAAAATCCATAAAGCGGATAAACATCCTGGAACACGATGGGTTCAATCTCGGCATGATCGCCGTTTTCCCGTTGCTCCAGTAAGTTTAGTGCTGCTTCTTTAAAACGCCATTCCAGCACCGGATGAATATTGGTGAATTTTTCTTTAATTACATTCTGTACCCGGCTTTCCAGGTCTTCGGCATTGCGCCGTAAGGCGGCGGCAAAATGCGGTAAGAATTGGGCAATTTTGGTCAGCGAGAAGTTATTCAAGTCATTTACATACGGTGAACCTAATTCCAGAATGCCCAATATCTGATCGCCGAAGCGCAATAAGGCCAGAATCATGCTGTTAATACCCATTTCCCGAATATGAAATTTTACTTCGTCAGGCAAAGTGGTGGTTTTCATATCTTCCACCACAATAGGATCATATTCCTGAATGAGTTTATCGTAAATAGCTTTAAAAGTAAGGGAATTGGTAGTAGATTCGGTTTGAGGGATTAAAAAGCTATGATTGATTTTGCGGCCAAAGTTTACAAACGTATTTTTTTTATTGTTGAAAGCGGCTACTCCGAGCTGTAAATGGGGACGACCAAAAAATATGCGCAGTTTTTCCTGTAACTGTTCGAATTGGTTGGCAGCCATTAATACGTCTTTTTCCAGCAAATCAAGTTTTATTGCCGAAAGCATTTCCTGTTCGGTTACATCTACCAGGTCCATCACGTAAAATCCTTCGAAAGCATAATCGGAAGGCGGTAAGTAACTTAACCATAAATCCAAATCATCCATATTAGACAAAAGTAACTTGATGTCGGCTTCCGTTAATGTTTTATCCGAGCAGCTTTTAACTTTCATAAAGTTATTATTAAAACCTACTTTATAATGCCGGTAAAGGCCAAGCTGGTAATCGGGTACAGTAAAAATAGCGGCTTCTTCCAAGGGTACCGGCACGTGGTATACATTCTCCAGAATGGCCAGCAAAGCTTGCCGGGTCATAAAACACAGCATGGTACGGGCATCCATGTTGAGGGGACGCTTGAGCTGGTTGTTGTCGTGAATAAAGATTTCGCGAAACTTAGGGGTATGGTAAAAACTGGTATTCTGAAAAGGAATCAGCGCACCCCGCATAGCTGTTTCCCAGGTAGCCGGCGGAAATAGGGCCGTCATGAGAAGTTCAACTAAATCTTCGTGATTCTGAATACCAGAACAATCCTCACAAGGTTCCATAAGCTTCGGGGCATGCTGCAACTGTCGACTTATTTCTTTGGCAAAGCGCGAAATTCCTTTATTATCGTCGTTGATTTTAGATTGCCAATAGCTAATAAGCGGCGTAAAACTTAAAAAAGTTTTAAAAGGAAATTCAGTACTACTTAGCTGAAAATCGGTACTCTTCATATAATAGTTGAGGGCAGAGAAATACTGAGGTTTCTATTTTAGATAATATACTTATTTTGATATGATTTAGGTACATCAAATTTATTATCTATGGCTAATATCTTATTGAATTAATGTGGATATAAATAAGAAAGCAGCCGTTTGGCTGCTTTTTACTTACTGTGCCGGATACCAATTTCGGAGTCGGACGTCTATATTTTTATCAGTGGCATTTACCATTTTTTTAAAGCTTTCTACATCGCTTAAACCCGTTTGGCCCCGATAATGATAAGGATAAACAATTTTTGGTTTAAAGGCCAATACTGCTTTAGCGGCCTGATTAATATCCATGGTATAAGGTAAGTTCATACAAACAAAAGCCACATCAATATTTTTGAGAGCCCGCATTTCCGCAATACCTTCCGTGTCGCCGGACAAGTAAATATTTTTACCTCCCATGGTAAGCACATACCCGTTTCCTCGGCCTTTTGGGTGGCGAGCATCGGCCGTGTCTGGTAAGTTGTACATGGGAATAGCCTTTATGGCAATTTCTTTTTGCGTGGTTTGCGCGTTATTTTTGAGCACCACTACTTTTTTTTTATAAGCAGCCGGTAACATTTCGGCCACGGCGGGTGGTACCACCAGCGTTGCTTTTTTAAGGTCCAGTCCTTCCAGGGTTTTCAGATCCATGTGGTCGGGATGGATATCAGTAAGTAAAATTAAATCCGGGGGAGCCATACCGGCAAAACCAGCAGCTCCGCCGTACGGATCAACATAAATTGTTTTATCATTCCATTTTAGAACCAGGCTGGCGTGGTTTACGGGTTGAATGGTTAGCATACCCTTCGCTGTTTTAAGCTGGTCAGGCTTTGTACCCTGCGCCTGAATGCTGGTGTAGGATAAGATGGTTAGTAAAATAAGGATGAGTTTACTTTTCATATTTAATTGGTTTTGGTTGTAACAAACTAAAAGCACGGATGTTTACCTGTACCAATAAAATCAGAATAGGTTTGGTCTTGTTAAAAGATGTTGGAAAACAATTAAACTGAGTAAAGACTTATCTCATTGATAAAGTTACATTCTACATCTGCCAAACAACAAGGCTGAAATGTAAATGCTGAAATCAGTTATACCAATTGAAAAATTTTAACCGACTGCGGTATAGTCTCAGAAATGTTAATTCTCAGAATTTAAAAATTAGCTTCCCGTAAGTGTTATATTCCTTGGTGGTACTAATAAGAATATATTTGAGCAGGGTAAATTTCTTTCTTATAGAGATATAAAAATAATTGAAGTATATAGTAGATTTTTGAAAGTATAGGCCTAAGTAAAACCCCGATAATCCAAGTTATTAGCTGATAATAAATTAAATTAACCTTTTAAAGAGTTGTTATTTTTAAAATATTAATAGATTAATGCCGATCTGGTTGATAAGGGTTTAGGAACCGATTCTGGATAATCTATATCTAATGCTTTTTACCAAGTCATCATTGAGGGGAACACTTTTAACCGCTTTTGCTCCAAACTTCAGGGCACTTCTAAAATCTTTTTCGCGCAAGCAATACCTGGTTTTGGTAATCATTTGCTCGTAATAAAGATATCTATCCATTTTCTGGGTAAACTGCTTTACAAACGCAATTTTATCGTTTGCATTCAGCTTTTTAAACTTATCAGTCAGTAAGGTCTTTAATCTCAAATCGACTTGTTTTTTAAAAGACCAATAATGATTAATATAATCGTTTGCTTCTGACACCTGCGTTACGGTAGTTAAGACTAAAGAAAACGCGGTTTGTTCACTAAGCCGCCATACTGTTTTAGCATGGAATTCATCATTAAGAGAATAAATATCGGGTAAATAGGTAGCTATTTCTTTGGGCAAACCTAAAACCCCGGCATTCCACATGTACTGAAAACGGTTAAATTTTACTTCTTCTGGCCCAATGAAAAAACTTTTACTTTCGATAAGCTGGATAAACGATCTTGGAAATTCCTGAAAATTAATGGTACTGGTATTTTCCCATTTAGCCCAATCTACCGCTTCCTCAAAAGTCCGTTCCCGTAGGTGCATAAAGCTAAAGCCGGATTTAATGGTATCTAATAAGGGCTTAGGATTGGTGGTGAAGAAAGTATCTGTATCTACATATAACAAATCGTCTTCGGGGTATTGGTTAAAAGTCCGCTCTACCACCGAGATTTTAATCCGGAACATATTCCCTCCGGCTTGTTTTTTTATTTCTCTTATTTCGGATAAGGGAAGATTGACGTAGGTGATATTAAAGTCAAAAAGATAAGCATCAAAATACTCCTGATTATCAGTATAAATTATAGTTCTTACCTCATCCTTATCACCATCGTACCAGCCCCAAAAACTGAGTATTGCGTAAACTGCTCTTTTCCATTCGTATTCTTTACCAAAACTTAACAGAATAACATTTTTCATAAAGAGAGACTAGTCTTAATTATTATTGAATGTTTAGGTTTTAAAGCGTAGCGCATATACAAATGAATAACTTAGCCATTAAAAATAAATTTAAAAAATTTAAATAACTAAGTGCTATTAATAAAATATAATGATAAAAACGCTAAGTTGTTTTACAATTTTGTGCTATTTAACATTTAAACATGAAAATAGAAAATAAGTTTTAAAAACTTTATTTGAAGTAAATCGATCAAATTCGTTTTTAGAAAAATTTAGCTACCTGATAGATAGGCAAAATTGAGAAATGATTAAAATTTAAAATTTAATACTTCAAAGAATAATGAAATTCAAAACAAAATGGAAAAGTAAAATAGTCAAGCAAGGCATAGAGGCATACGATACTTGTTAATTTAAGGACAAGATATACTAAGCAAAGAAGAAATTATTAAGTTTCATTCACCTCAAAACATTATTTTAATGCTGCTTACATTTTATTTTAATTGACTTTTATTTCGAATAATTTTAAAACATTAAATTTCTTCTATTTGCTGGACCAGAGGAGAAGGATTATCAACAAATTCACCTTCCCAACGGGCGACCACTGCTGAGGCCAGGCAATTGCCTACTACATTTACGGCCGTACGGGCCATATCCATTAGTTCGTCTATACCCAGTATTATAAAAATGGGCTCAACGGGCAGGTTAAAGGAAGCTGCCGTACCGAGCAAAATAACCAACGAAGCCCGGGGCACGCCGGCCACGCCTTTACTGGTTAACATCAGGGTAAATACCATTAATAGTTGTTGTTCCCAGGGCATATTAATGCCGGCGGCCTGCGCCACAAAAACCGAAGCCAAAGAAAGATATAACGTGGTGCCGTCCAGGTTAAAACTATAGCCCATGGGCATTACAAAAGCCACGACTTTGCGGGGTACGCCAATTTTTTCCATGGCTTCCATGGCTCTGGGTAGGGCGGCTTCGGAACTGGTAGTAGCAAATGCAATAGAAACCGGCTCGGCAATAGCAGTTACAAATTTGCGGACGGGAATGCGGAATAAAAGCGCAACGGGTAAAAGAACCAGCAATATAAAAGCTAGTAATGCCACGTATAACGTAGCCAACAGTTTAAATAAGTTTACCAGAATACCAAAACCCATATGCCCAACGGTGTAAGCAATAGCAGCACCTACAGCAACAGGGGCAAAAAGCATGATAATATTGGTGAATTTAAACATTACTTCGGCCAGACTCTCGGTAACTTCCAGTAATGGTTTACGGCGGTATTCGGATAGCATAGCCAGCCCGATACCAAACAAAATACTAAAAATCACAATTTGCAAAACTTCTCCTTCCGCCACCGATTTAGCAATGTTTTCTGGGAAAATATGCAAAATAATATCCGAGACCGTTTGCTTTTCTGGAGCTTTTATTTCACTGGTTGCTGCCGCATTTAAAACAATTCCTTCGCCCGCCCGGCTAAAATTTATAGCCGCCAAACCAATAAAAAGCGCAATAGTGGTGACCACTTCGAAATAAATAAGGGACTTTATACCCATTTTACCTACCTGTTTCAGGTTAGAATGGCCCGCAATGCCCACCACCAGGGTAGCAAATATGAGTGGCGCTATAATGGTTTTGATCAGGCGCAGAAATATTCTACTCAGTACATTCAGATTTTGGGCAAAATCGGGGAAAGAATAGCCTATTTCGGCACCAAGTATCATACTTACTAATATCCAGGTGGTTAAATGCCGTTTCCGGAAAGCGTAGTAAACCAATAGCGTTATACCGGCCCACCGGATGGTGTTTAAGATCATGGGGGGAAATGCAATATTGCCGTAGTTTTGCAGCACCGTTGAAATGGCTGCCAATGTTAAGACAAATAAGGTAATACCTAATATTTTAGATAACTTCATGGATAATAAGATAAAAAATTTTGCTGTGAAGGTGGTGGTTGATAGAAATTACAGCAATTTTTTATTTTAAAGGTTATATGTTAGTTGTATTCGGCAAAGATATAATTTTCTTTTTATCTGGAAAGAGGCGAAGAGCGGGCTAAACTTTTATTTTTATCTTCTTACAACATAGATTTATAGGCCAGGAAGTAGCATAGAATTAAATTCCTGCGATATTTGCGGGTAAAGCTATCCTACATTTTTAACGTTTTTAAATCCATGCTCCGTTGGCACATCGAGTCTAAAGAACTGCAACTGCTTTATACCTGGAAAATTTCCCGCAATAGTTCCGATACAAAGACTAATTTATTTATCCGGGTAGCCGATCAGCACCACGTAGGTATTGGGGAAGCTGCGCCTAACATACGTTATGGGGAAACTGCCGAAGCGTTAACCGATCAATTCTCGTCTTTAATTGATAACGGATTAGAACTGGTGCGGACGCTGGAAGATTTGCAAATGCTGCTTGCAATTTATGCGCCGGCCAATGCCTTGCGCTTCGCGATTGAATCAGCTTATATTCATTATAACTGCCAGCGAAATAATATAAGCGTAGTCGACTTTTTGGGGGTGGTATTACCCCATGCGGTGCCTACCGCTTTTACTTTGCCCATTATGGATCCGGGTCTCGTCAATAAATTTATTCTGCATAACAATTTGACTCGTTTTGAAACGCTGAAAATCAAAGTGAACCAGGAAAATGCCTTAGATCTGATCCGGGAAGTAAGTAAAAGCAGTACCTGTCCTTTGATTATAGATGGCAACGAAGCCTGGAACGAACCGGAAAGTTTATTGCAAGTTTTAAATCAGTTACAGCCTTACCCCATTGTGATGATTGAACAACCTATGCCGGCCTCTAAAACTGATGAATATATGTATCTAAAACCAAAATCCCCTTACGATTTATTTGCCGATGAGTCAGTAACCGATCAGGCAGATTTTAATCTTATTGCAAAACAATTTCACGGGGTAAATATGAAACTAATGAAAGCGGGCGGGTATTTAAACGGCAAATATATATTAGAGCAAGCCCGGCAGCACCATCTTAAAACCATGGTTGGCTGTATGGTAGAAACTTCCCTTGGCATTTGGTCGGCAATGCAATTGTGCCAGGACGTAAGTTTCGCCGATTTAGATGGATTTTTGATTTTAAAAGAAGAACCGTTTGGCATAGTGCAGGAGCGGGAAGGTAAATTATTTATTCGCTGAAAAATATAAGTAAGAATAAGGTGGAATAATCACGCACCCTGCAAACTTAATTTTAATGGCGCTGCATATATTTTGATGAATGGCGCCGTGTCGTAGCAAAAACAGCGGCGGCAATACCATAGGTACAAAATAAAAGTAGTCATAAGCTATGACTACTTTTACCGGACTATTATGAAAAAACTAAGGAAGAATCTTTAAATCAGGATACCATGAATTTACATGATTTAAATCTTACCTATTCATCTAACCTTAAGCTGTTCTTTTTACGAATGCCCGGAACAATGATCTCTTTCATAAATACTGAATTTAGCCGGAATAAATACGGAAATAAGAGATAGTTAACATTAAAAATTAATTATTCTGCTGTTTTGCGGCATCTGCGTGGTCCCGCTGAAAAAATTTAATTACCAAGGGGATGACTGATAGCAATATGATTCCCGGAATAATATAATGTATGTAGTTTTCTAATTGGGGAAACTTCTTACCGATAATATAGGCACCAAGCACCAGGGTGCATATCCAAAGGGTAGTGCCTATTAGGGTTGAAACCAGGTATAAAGGTAAATTAAAGTTACTCACACCCGCTAAAAGCGGATTAAAGGTGCGGATAACCGGTATAAATTTACCGGCAATTATAGCCGTTCGGCCTTTGCTTTGGTAAAATTGTTCGGCTTGTTGTAAGTGCTTCTTTTTAAAAATCCAGGAGTCTTGTCTTTTGTAAAAACTTTTACCCATTTTTTTCCCAATGGTATAGCCCAGCAAATCGCCCAGTATTCCCGAAACAATCATTAAAGGAAGGAGGAGGTAAATATCGGTTTTAATAATATTGGTAGCACAGAGCAGACCGGTGGTGAATAAAAGCGAATCGCCTCCTGGTATAATAATACCCAATAGTAAACCAGTTTCTATAAATACAATGGCACATATCAAGGCAATGCCGCCGTAACGGATCATTTCTTCCGGGGAGGTAACGGCCAGTAAAACTGAAAGATCAAGTATCAAGATAACGTGCTTAAAGTTTACTTGCTGTACGGCTCCTTCGAGGTTTAGTTAATTCTGGAAAATAGAAAGCAAAAAAGTGTACTATTCGGCCTTCAGAGTGCGTTACTACTATTCTAAACCGTAATTATAAAATATAATTTAAAATAAATGCCGACCATAGAGGAAGAAATAAAGCAAAAATCTTTTACTAGTATTTACCAAAAAGCTAATATTAACCTAGTTTATACTACGGGATGGTTACAAGCCCGCCAAAACGAAACCTTCCGGCACTATGGGGTAACTTTGCCCCAGTTTAATATTTTAAGAATTTTACGCGGACAACACCCCAAGCCAGCTTCTATTAACTTATTAATTGAGCGAATGCTGGATAAAACCTCTAATGCGTCGCGCATTGTAGATAAACTAGAAGCAAAAAATTTAGTAACCCGTACCCCATCTGTCCACGACCGCCGGGCGGTAGATGTAATCATAACCCTAACGGGATTGGAGCTGCTGCAACAACTGGACGAAAAAGCCCATGAACTAAGCAATGGCTTAAATAACTTAACCTCCGAAGAAGCAGAGGAATTAAACCGCCTACTTGATAAAATCAGGAATTAGATCTTAAAAATCAACAGCATTACGCTAAGAACAAAAGAACTTCATTTTCAACAATCCTGGGTCTCATTCCGGAAATTGGAGCCTACTATTTTTTGGTTGGTAAATTAGAGTGCCTCAATCTAAACCAAAATCCCTGTAAATAAACTTCTGCAATTTTCTGTAAATAAGCCTTTTGCCCAAAGTAGGAATAGGCTTATGCTTACTTCTATTCCTTGCTAATTTAATTTTAGGCAAGCAAGAGTAAGATATCTTCAACAATCAATAGTTCAACTGTTTAAACTGTCAGAATTTATTTTCCAGACCGGTATTTAAATGGATTAAAAAAATTTTACTATTGTATGTTTTTACATTAAATGTATATACATATATTTGCACTGTCATTCGTTTAGCAGATGCGATTAGAAGAGGAAATAAAACAACCAGCGTTTAAAAATGAATTCCAGAAAGCGTTGATTAATATTTTTTACACCGGCTCTTGGCTGCAGATTATGTCATCCAGGGTATTCAAAAAGTATGACCTCACCATGCCGCAATTTAATATTTTGCGCATTTTGCGGGGGCAACACCCACAGCCGGCTACTATTAATTTGCTTATTGAACGGATGCTGGATAAAACTTCTAATGCGTCGCGCCTGGTAGATAAATTAGAAGCAAAAGGTTTGGTTACCCGCAACCAGTGCCCTAACGACCGGCGTACGGTGGATGTAATGATAACTGCTGCAGGATTAAATTTACTCCTTCAAATGGACAAGGAAGATATTTACCAAAGCCTAAACAACTTAACTGACCAGGAAGCAGAACAGCTCAACCTTTTATTAGATAAAATAAGACAATAATCCCTAAACTTTAAAAAATAACCAATTATTAACCATGAAAAAATTAATCTTATCTTCCTTAGTTGTCGCCGGACTATTGGTTTCCGCTCCCAATTTAGTTAGTGCCCAAACAATAGCATCGGCAGTTAAAACCAAAACTACTAAAGTTGCCGGTACTACTTATAAAGTAGATCCTGCTAAAAGTAATGTAGCCTGGGATGGTAAAAAAGTAACCGGTGAGCATAACGGTACCATCAAGGTGTCCAACGGAGCTGTTCAGGTAGATAAAAACAAAGTAATTGGCGGCACCATCGAAATGGATATGAACAGCATTGTAAACCTGGATATCAAAGATCAGGAATACAACCAGAAATTAATCGGACACTTAAAATCCGAGGATTTCTTTTCGGTAGAAAAACATCCCCGCGCTACTTTTAAAATTACCAATGTCACGCCGATTAAAGGCGCTAAAACCGGTGAGCCTAATTATAACGTGGGTGGCAATTTAACCATTAAAGGTATTACCAATCCAATAACTTTCCCGGCACAAATTACCGTTAATGGAAATAGTGTAGCGGCTAAATCTGAAGCGGTTACTTTAGACCGTACTAAATGGGATATCCGCTACGGCTCTAAAAGCTTCTTCGCTAATATCGGTGATAAAGCTATTATGGACGATTTTACCGTTCGATTTAATATTGTAGCGAATAAATAATTTGTATTATATCCTATATTTTCTTTTAAGTATGGGATCAAAATTGGTAACATCTTTATTCATTTAAGTTTTTAGTTTTTAAGCTAATAGCTAACTAATTAATACAAACCTCTCCTTAACTGCTTCGTAATTGTTTTAAACAACTGCGAAGCAGATTTTTTTTTAAGATAATTGTGCAGACCTTTGCAGTTCGTAGGTATATATCTTTTTAGATCATTAAGTTTTGCCAGCATCTACCACCACCCATATTTCCTCGCATCCGGCGGCTAAAGGTATCCGTTCTACCATGATTAGCTTGCTGGTAAGCATCGGGCTTGTCTTGATAAAAGGTACCGCGGGTATCCTCGGGAATTCTTACGCCTTGGTGGCCGATGCCATTGAGTCGGCTTCGGATGTGCTGAGTTCGCTTATTTTGTTTGCCGGTTTACGGATTGCTGCCAAAGCACCGGACCACGATCATCCGTATGGCCACGGCAAAGCCGAACCCCTGGCGGCTACTGTTATTGCTTTAATTATGGTTGCTGCCGCTTTACTGATTGTGGTAGAAAGTATTTCGAATATCTTAACCCCGCACGCGGTACCCAAAACTTTTACCCTGTGGGTATTAGGAGGAGTAGTGCTGGTGAAAGAAGTTTTGTTTCGGTTTGTAGACAAAGTTGGAAATGAATCTAAAAGTACTGCCGTTAAAGCCGATGCCTGGCACCACCGCAGTGATGCCATAACCTCGGCGGCCGCTTTTATAGGTATATCCATTGCTATCATCGGCGGCGAAGGCTTTGAAGTTGCCGATGATTATGCGGCCTTGGTGGCGGCCTTTATAATTGTGTTTAACGCCTATATGGTTTTTCGGCCGGCCCTCAACGAAGTGATGGATGCTGCACCTTCCCAGGATATTGTGCAGGAAGTAAGGGCATTGGCCAGCCGGGTGCCCGGGGTAGAAGGATTGGAAAAATGCTTTGTCCGGAAAATGGGCTTTGAGTTATTTGTAGACCTGCACGTGTTAGTGGACGGTAATTTATTGGTGCGCGAAGGCCATGATATTGCCCACGAAGTAAAAGATATTATTCTACGCGAAAATCCCCGCATTTACGATGTTTTAATCCACATCGAACCCAACGATGCAACCCACGAACCTTACTTCCGGTCGGTTTATTAATTAGTATCAGGCTTCAAATCAAGAAATCAGAAGAATAGCCGTTCGAATGTCCGCTCTTTTAAGTTGCTTACCTCTGATAAAGTTATGATACTTATATCTTGATACTTGTGTGTATTAATTTAGATATATTCAATCGTCAAGCGTAAATTCCTGGGGTAAAGTAAAACTCAGGTGCGTTTTTTTGCTGCGGCTGTTTAGTCCTTCCAGAAAATAATTTAAATCAGCTTTGTATTCCAGGTGGTAATCTTCGTGTAAATTTTTCCGGATTAGTTGCATGGTTTTCAATACCAACCGGGCTGTTGCGGTAAAGAAACTTTTATAAGCGCTTTCGAACTGACCCGTAAAATTATCGAAAACCAGGCGAAGCAGGTACATATGCAAATCAATTTCGGCTTTTGGATCTTTGGTAATCCGCTTAAAACGGGCTATTTCTTTTACGGCTTTGCGGAAAGAGCGGGTAATGCTTTTGGTTAAGTTACGTCCGGTTAGGCCATACATGAGTTCGTGTATTTTTTCCGAAGTTTCTTCTTTTACTTGTTCCAGCGTAATATCCGGTATTAGCTCGTAGGCCAGCATATCGTATAATTCGGCATCGCGCCGCGCCGCGCGGAGAATCAGAGCTTCTTTTTCTTTTTCCGATAATTCTTTTAAAGCTTTTTTGAAATCAGCTGAAGGTACGGGCATTTTAAGTATGATTTTACATATATCAATCAGCAAATTCAGAATTGGTTCTAAAAGCAGCTTGAATTAATCTTTCTTGTTGGGCGAATAAATTTGTGTTACCAAGCTTAAAGGTTGCAGCAAATGTAAGATATTTATTTTGATACCAATTTTTAGTTAAGTATTTGGGCGGATTATGATACAATTAACCAAAGCAAGCCTGGGGGCATTTGCATCTTTTTCAACTTTTGGCAACCTGTATTTAGCTTTTAAATGTATAATAAAATACAGGAAAATGTAGGGTATAAGCAAGCCTTTTACTTTTAAAAACAAGCTTAATTTCGTAAATTTGCAGCTATGAATACAGCAACAGAAATAGAATTTCAGGAAGATGTATTGCTTTTGGAGGAAGTGATAGACCTGAAAAGTCTGGTCGTGTATAACGACGATTACAATACGTTCGACCACGTGATTGAAACGCTGATTGCGGTTTGCAAACACGCACCGGAGCAGGCTGAACAATGTACATACCTGATTCATTATAAAGGCAAATGTACCGTTAAAGTGGGCACTTTTGAAGAGCTGGAAGCTATGTGCGCCGCTATTCACGACCGCGGTATTTCGGCGGATATTGTTTAACCTGGAATTATTGAATGAATTTCCCGTCAAAGTTAATTGAAAATGCGGTTGAAGAGTTAGCTAAACTTCCGGGAGTGGGCCGTAAAACGGCCTTGCGGTTGGTATTGCACTTATTAAAAAGTGAAACCGAAGATACGCAGTCTTTATCGGAGGCCCTTGTAAAGATGCGTTCCGAAATAACTTATTGCCAAATCTGCCATAACATTTCCGATAACGAAGTTTGTAATATTTGCGCCAACCCGCTGCGCGATCATAGTTTATTATGTGTTGTAAGCGATATCCGGGATGTAATTGCCATTGAAAATACCGGGCAGTACAAAGGCGTGTACCATGTTTTAGGCGGCGTAATCTCACCCATCGAAGGTATTGGCCCGGCCGATCTGAATATTACTTCTTTGGTAGAGCGGTTGCCGCAATCGGAAATAAAAGAAATAGTACTGGCCGTAAGCCCCACCATGGAAGGCGATACTACTGCCTTTTACATTACCCGTAAGCTGCGCGACTTTCCCGTAAAAATAACAACCATTGCCCGTGGGGTACCGGTAGGGGGGGAGCTGGAATATACTGATGAAATTACCTTAGGGCGTAGCATCATCGAGCGAACCTCGTACAGTAAATAACTGATCTTAAGGGCTGCGATTTTAACTTACCTGAGCTCATCTCTGTTATTTTTGCTTAATAACTCATGTTACGCAAAAGAAATATTATTAGGTAATTTAAGAATCTTGAGCCCACTCCTGTCATCCTGGAAGGATCTATTTGGTTTACTGCAAAATAGATCCTTTCAGGATGACAGGAGTGGGCTCATCTAAGTTTACCAACCTTTGTTTTGCGTAACGTCAGTTCATAAGAGTAAATGAATAAAAAAGGCTGCTACATTTTAGTAGCCTTTTTTATTCTGCTTCTCGCTGCCTTCATTTAGAAACATAATCAAATACGCCGCTGTTAAATTAATAGAGCTTTTAATTTTCCTTATTTCTGATTTATCATAAATAAGGCCTGCATATTTAGAGATAAATTTATACTTTTGGCCTTATAATCTACATTAATCATGCAAGCAACAGAACAGTTAACCAGTTTTTTATCGGACCGGATTATGGCCCTGGCCGAATCCCAAACAATTGCGATGGCCAAGAAAGCCCGCGAACTGGCTGCTCAGGGACATGATGTCATTAACCTGAGTTTTGGCGAACCTGATTTTCAAACTCCCCAATATATTAAAGATGCCGCTAAAAAGGCTTTGGACGATGGCTTTACCTTCTACACACCCGTAGCGGGTTACCCTGATTTGCGCCAGGAAATAGCAGCCAAATTAAAACGCGATAATAACCTGGATTACAAACCGGAAAATATTGTGGTTTCAACGGGCGCCAAACAATCTATTGCTAACGTGGTAATGAGTTTGGTTAATCCCGGCGATGAGGTTATTATTTTCTCTCCGTACTGGGTATCGTACGAAGAAGTAGTAAAATTAGCGGAAGGTATTCCGGTGCTGGTGAAAGGCAACATCGAAAACAATTTTGTAATCAACGCGCAGCAATTGGAAGCTGCTATTACTACCAATACCAAGCTGGTTATGTATTCGTCTCCCTGCAACCCGACCGGCTCGGTGTTTAGCAAAGACGAGCTGGAAGCTTTTGCCCGTATTCTGGAGAAACACCCCCAGATATACGTATTGGCCGATGAAATTTACGAGTATATCAATTTTACCGGTGCCCATGCCAGCATGGCTGCTTTCGATTTTATAAAAGACCGCGTTATTACCGTAAACGGATTTTCTAAAGGCTACGCCATGACGGGCTGGCGCGTAGGCTACATGGCCGCTGTTAAAGAAATAGCCGATGCCTGCGATAAAATGCAAAGCCAGATTACTTCCGGTACCTGTTCCATTGCCCAGAAAGCCGCAGTAGCCGCTTTAAAAGGCGGTCGGGGTGCATCCGAAGAAATGAGCGAAGCGTATCTGCGCCGCCGTGACTTGGTTTTGGGTTTAATGAAAGAAATACCAGGCATTAAAACGTACGTACCGCAAGGAGCTTTCTATATTTTCCCGGATATGAGTGCCTTTTTCGGCAAAACTTCGCCGAATGGAGAAATTATTAAAAATTCATCGGACCTGAGCATGTATTTGTTAAACAATGCTTTTGTAGCGGCCGTGAGTGGCGATGCATTTGGTGCTGATGAGTGTATCCGTTTCTCTTTTGCCGCTTCCGACGAAAAATTAACCGAAGCCATGCAACGGATAAAAGATAGTTTAGCTAAATTAAAGTAAATGCCGGCGTTTACGCGAATGGAAGACTTATTTCGGGCTTTTGATAAACTCACGGTTCTTATTGTGGGGGATGTAATGGTGGATGCCTATTTGTGGGGTAAATCTACGCGTTTATCGCCCGAAGCACCCGTACCCATTGTAAATGTTTTGAAATCGGAAAAAAGATTAGGGGGCGCCGGTAATGTGGCCTTAAACGTGCAGGCGTTAGGCGCTACCGCTTTACTTTGTTCTGTAATCGGGCATGATCCGGAAGGTGCCGGTTTAATAAGCTTATTAGTTGATGCCGGCTTGTCTACGACCGGTATCGTCCAAAGTCCGGAACGGATTACGTCAGTTAAGCAACGTATCTTATCGGGGGGGCAACAGCTGCTGCGTATTGATTCCGAAACGGAAAAGGAACTGGAAGAAACGGAAAACGCTGGTTTAGTTTCGCTGTACAAACAATTATTAGAGCAAGCCAACGTAGTTATATTTGAAGATTACGATAAAGGGGTACTGGGCGAACACAACATAGCCGAGCTGATTTCTTTGGCCCAGGAAAAGGGTATCCCAACGGTGGTCGATCCCAAGAAGAAAAACTTTTTAGCTTACCGGGGCTGTTCGTTGTTTAAACCTAATCTAAAAGAGTTGAAAGAAGGGTTAAAAGTTGAATTTGCCGACGATAATCCAGAAGCTTTCGAAACTGCAGCCGTTGATTTGCAACGAAAGTTAAGCACCAATAATATACTAATAACATTATCGGAGCGGGGCGTTTTTTGTCTTTCGGGAGAGGAGAAAACGTATATTGAAGCGCACTTACGCACTATTTCGGATGTTTCCGGAGCCGGCGATACGGTAATTAGCATCGCGGCTTTGGGTATGGCTTTGCACTTGCCACTGCCCCTGGTAGCCGAACTATCTAATTTAGGTGGCGGATTGGTTTGCGAAGAAATAGGAGTGGTACCCGTAGATAAACATAAACTCTTGCGGGAGGCACTTGCTTGTAATATACCGGAGCAATATTTATCCCAAATGGTATAAAGTTTAATTATTTAGAAAATAGAATCAGTCTCTGTTAACTTTAAGTTGTTTTTTTGAAAACAGAGTTTAGTTAACAATTGAATAAAACAGCTAAACCTCTTGTATAAACCCGTCAGGCTTTAAAATCTGATGGGTTTGTTTTTTAGGTGTTATTTCTTCAGAATTGTTACTACTCCTTTTTTCACCAGATTAATATCTTTCACCTGCACCAGATATAAAAAAGGACCTTTTAATATGTGGCCTTTCAAGTCTTTTCCATCCCAGCCTTTCTCGGGATTGGTGGTATGGAATAAGCGTACTCCGGAACGGTCGAACACATCTATTTCCACTTGGTTGTAAAACTTAAGCTCCGGTATAATCCATTCGTCGTTAATGCCGTCGCCGTCTGGGGTAAACGCATTAACGATCTTCAAGTCTGCTACCGCTTTGGCATAATTACCTTTGCTTAAAGAAAAGACTTGCTCCAGGGTATTGCGGTACGGATCGGTGGTTCTCACCCGGATACTGAATTGGGTTTTTCCAGATAAGCCGGCATTCGACAGCAGGTACAAAGCATTGCCCTGGATTCGGAATAAATAGTTGTCTTTACTGCCTTGACCTTGCTCCAGGGTATAAGTGTGCTGGTTATCATCCACATCGGTAGTAGTGAAAGTACCAATAACTTCTGTAGACAGTATAGCAGGACTAAAGGTAGTAGTGCTTAGCGTCAGAGCAGTAGGCACTTTATTCAGCTCTACTTCTACTAAAACCCGGGCGGTTAGATTTTGCTGGTTAGTAGTTCCGGGAGCTAAGTTTAGCGTACCGGTTAACTCATAAGTACCGGCTACGGCTCCGTTGTAATTTCCTGCTGACCAGGTTACCGGTATGCTTTGCATTGTGTTATCCGAGTACGTTACTTCTACCGTGGCGGGTAAAGGCAATTGCGTAAAAATGGTATTGAATGAAACTATCAGCTTAGCCGGATTGGTGATGGCCGCAATACGTAAAGTTAGCTTCTCCACCTGAGCAGTTACAGCAGCCCCCTTGTTACCAGCGGCATCCTCTTGATAGAAGGTGATAGTTAAGGTACCATCTGCTAAATTACTTACATCTAAGGCCGGAATCTCAAAACCAGCATTCGCTGCCGTGCCCGTTCCTTTTGCTGGCGTACCACCCGCTGCACTGGTTATGGTGTAGGAGTAAGAAGTTCCAATTTCGGCCCCGGTTATATTTATGGCAGTATTCATCTGATTATCAAAGTCAATTTTCTCAGCTCTAAAGGTTACCGCATAACCGGCCGGTGCCATACTATCGTACATTAATTTTAACTCGTTGGAAGCAGTATTCCCGTTTGTCGCCCTATCCGCTGCTTTATTAGCTCTTACCGCTACGGTTACTTCTCCCTGAACAGTTGGCGTAATAACGGCGGTGTACGAAGAGGCGCTAACAATTCTAAAGTCAGAAACTAATCCGGTGTTCACCGCGATTGCTTCGGCCCCAAAACCGCTTACCGGCTCACTGAACGTAAACGTTACCGTGAAGGGGATATTGGTTAACAGGGCTGCCGCAGTAGAAAGTACTACTGTGGGTTGGGTACGGTCGTAGGTGCTGTTCCAAGTATTAGAGCTACTGTTATTATTAGCGACATTATCCGTTACCTTGCCCGAAATTAAAGTTACTGCTAAGGCTCCCTCCGCAGTTGGAGTAAAATCAGCGGTATAGATTTTATTATCTTGCGTCTGGATGTTGCTTATAGCTCCATTAGAGGCGGTAAAGTCGCTAATCTCTAAACCCCTAACAGTTTCGCTAAAGGTAATTACCAAAGGAATAAGATTTAAATTTGTAAGATCACTAACCGTGCTGCTGATGACGGCCCGGGGAGCTGTTTGGTCGAAAATTACTTTACTGTTATTGGTGGTAGCATTTACAACTTGTCCGGCGTTGCCAGTTACATCTTTAAAGCTGATATTGATTTGTATCTCACCTTCCGGGTCATTTCCGGTCATGGTGTAAGTTGCCATAAAAGCAGTTGTAGAAGCTCCTACACCAGAAACAGTAACAGTCTGGCCCGCAATAGTCACATCCGGCGAATAAATAGGCTCGTTAGCAGTTAAGGCAATTGTTACCACATCACCTACTTTGGCTTTGGTAGCATTAGCGTTATTAGAAGCAATTTGAACCGTACTTAATACCGGAGCGGTTCTGTCGAATGTTACCCGGCTGGAATTAGTAGTAGTAGTTACCGGAGTTGCCGTATTACCCTGCGCATTCCGGAAGTTAATAGAGAAACTTACCAATCCTTCCGGGTCATTCTCCTGCAAAGTGTAAGTAGCAGTGAACGCCGAAGAAAGGGTTCCTACGGGAGAAACAGCAGCGATTTGACCCGCTATTGTTACTTGAGGGACCGGAATGGGTTGATTTGCCGTAAAACTTACTGTTACCACATCGCTGGTTTTTGCCCGGATGGTGTTGGTATTATTAGAAGCAATTGTTACCGTTGTAAGTTGCGCTTCCGGAGGGAGGGGAGCAGTTGTAAAGTTCCAGATGGGCGACCAGGCCCCTGTGCCTGTAACATTGGCAGCATTTACCCGCCAGTAATAATGGGTGTTGTTTAAAAGTCCAATTACCGGAACAGATGTTTCGGTTAAACTATTCTGCTCATAAATAACCGAAGAAAATTGAGGGTTTGTTGAAACTTGCACACTGTAAGAAGTTGCGCCGACGGCGGCATTCCAGCGAAGCGTTGGTGAGAGGGCTACGCCGGTTGTATTGTTTGCCTGGGAAACCAAGGCCGGTGCAGACGGCAGCGGTACATGGTTATTTAGTCCATTAATTACTTCTTTTATGGCACCATACCACACCTTAGCCATTTTCTCATAACCGGAAGCATTCGGATGATATTCATCGGTCATGTCTCCTCCATCTGGGGTTAAAGCATATATCAAACCGGCATCTTCTTCCATGTTTACTATCAGAATTTTATCGCCGTTGGCAATACGGGCCTCGGCCATGGCCTTCAGTTTTTTGTTATAGTTGGTAGTTACAGCATTATAAGGATATCTGTTTATTATCTGCGCCAGAATAACCGTAATAAAAGCGTTTTGGCTGGTCTCGTACCGATCAATTTCATCTAAGATATTCTCAACCTCAATCGTACTTTCGTTTACCTGATTGGTGCCAATGTGCAACAAGATTATATCAGCCGGATAAGATTCTAAGTAAGGACCGGGGGTTTCCGGTCTGTTGGCGGGATTAATGCCCGATATCATCATTCTTGCAAGCTGGCCTTTGGTAATGCCGGGGAAGCCGGCATTATTTGCATCGGGAAAATAGTTTTCCCCAGCATAACGGTTTCCTACAAAGTCAGTTCTGTAACCATCCTGCCGGAGGAATTCCCATAATTTATAACGGTAGCCCGTTCTTTCTCCGGTAGGACGAGTATCGCCGATATAATTATCGTAGGTAATAGAATTGCCTAAGGGCAGGATACGGTAAATTTTACCGCTACCATTCAGGATAGATATTGTAATCGGATTCGTATCTTTGGTCCAATTCATATTATCTATGGCCCGCGCCTTAATAGTATAATCGCCGGCACCAGCATTTGCCCAGGCAAACTCATAAGGACTGCTGGTATCTTCTCCCGCTTTGGTTCCGTTAACAAAAAATTCTACCTTACTGATACTGCCGTCACTATCATTGTCGTAGGCATCAGCTTTTATTATAATCACGTCTTCCTGGCTAAACACAGCGCCGGCACCTGGTGAGGTAAGCACAACTGTTGGAACCGAACTATCTACTGAAATAGAACTATTTAGAATAGAAGAAGCAGATGCAACCGGGGAAACAGCGTGGTAAGTGGGACGGGTAATAACATTATTTGAGTTGGCAGGGGAGGGAATCCAACCTAAGCTGTACAAGCTGCTGGCCTGGGTAATAATGTTTCCCAAACTCAGGCTTCGGCTTTGGGCAGCTGCCTGTATTACAAATAACAAAATTAAACAAATGAGTAATGTATATCCTTTTAATTTCATAAGGATACCAATTTGAATAAGAAGAAGATCATATTAGGCAGTATAATTTTAATGCAAATATATAATAAATTAAATATTAATAAAATTATAAAATGCTGCTTTATAAAATTTTAGAGATTAAGGTTTATTGTATTGCTGTTATAGTTCTGTTAATATAATCTGTTTCAGAAGAGACCGGAAGCAAATTCTCTGTATCTTATTTTAAAATGAAGGATTAAATAATTTTGAACATAGAAAAATACTTTCTTCACCGCTATCATCTGCCGGAGTAAAATCTTGGCAGCAACAATTTAAAAAAATACCAGGCTAAAGAGCCGGTAAGCAAGCCTAAAAGGGCACCTCCCAAAACATCGCCTGGATAATGTACACCCAGGTAAACCCGGCTATAAGAAACTATTACGGCCCAGAAAAATAAGATTAGCTTTAAGTAATTGTATTTAGGAGGCAATACCAGGGCAATGATAATGGCTAAAGCAAAACTATTAGCTGCATGCGACGAAACAAAGCCGAATTTACCCCCGCAGCCGTCGACAATATTAATGGAATTGGCTAAAGCAGCATCGTGGCAGGGCCTTAAGCGGGCGACGAATGGCTTCAGGAAAGCCGAGGAAAAGGAGTCTGCGGCGGCAATGGCCAAAGCAATGGCTACTAAAAGCAGGTAAGTCTTTTTTTTAAAATGATATACCAGCAAGAGTAGCAAGGCGGCGTAAAACGGAATCCAGAAAAACTTATCCGAAGCCGTAACCATTACTTTATCCCAGAAAGGCGAATGCGATTGATTAATCCAAATAAATAGTACCTGGTCTAAGTCATTTAATATCTGTAGCACAAGATTACTTATTTACCCAATCAATATCTTTTTTCAGATAATTTAAGGTTTCCTCTTCCGCACTGTTGGGTTCTGGTTTAAAATTATAAACCCAGGCAGCTTGCGGCGGCAAACTCATCAGAATAGATTCGGTTCGGCCACCGGTTTCTAATCCAAACTTGGTGCCCCGATCATTTACCAGGTTAAATTCGGCGTAACGGCCCCGCCGCAGGTATTGCCATTCTTTTTGCGGCTGTTGGTAAGGCAATCCTCGGTTCTCGGTCATAATAGCAGTATACCAGGGGCCAAAAGCCGAGGCTACCTCTTTTACAAAAGCAAAACGTTGTTCTAGGGAGATTTCGGCATTTGCTTGTAAACGGTCGAAAAAGATGCCACCTACGCCGCGGGTTTCCTGGCGATGCGGAATATAAAAGTATTCATCTGCCCAGGATTTAAATTCCGGATAATAGCTAACGTGATGTTTATCGCAAACAGACTTTAACAGGCGGTGGAAATCGGCAGCTTGCTTTACATTGATATAAATAGGAGTGAGGTCGATGCCGCCGCCAAACCAGGCCATGCCGTTACCGGCTTCGAAATAACGAACGTTCATGTGGGTAATGGGCACCATCGGACTTTGGGGGTGCAAAACCACCGAAACCCCAGTAGCAAAAAACTGGTTAGCGGGCATTAACAAAGCTGCCGCCGCTTTGTCGGGCAAAGAACCGGCAACGACGGAAAAATTTACCCCGCCTTTTTCCAGTACCTTGCCGTTTTCAATTACCCGGCTCCGGCCGCCGCCACTTTCGTGGTGTTGCCATACATCTTCCCGAAAGGTTGTGCCGCCATCTGCTATTTCGAGCATGCCGCATAAACTATCCTGAAAACTTTTAAACCAATCTTCTACTTCCTGTTTCATACATTTGGCTTGAACTGCAAAATTAGGGTATAATTATGGCTTCGACTATAGTAAAAGCAGAATCTTTTGAAACGGCCGAGTAATAAACTCCAGAAATAAATGGCTGTTTTAAAATAAAGATTTTACCCAAAATATCAGCCTACCATTTACTAACGACTGGAATAAAGATTTCTAAAAAGGATAACCAATGCCCAGGTTTAAACGCATGTTCCGGTAACCGGCTCTTTCGCTAGCGGTAGCCGGCACCCCGGAATCGCTGCTGGTCGGGAAAAAACGTTGGCCGGCAATGTTGGTCGGATCATAGACGCGGGATGCAATATCAATCCGGGCAATTAAAAAGGTAAAATCAAAACGTAAACCAACCCCGGCCCCTACGGCTATTTCTTTATAAAAACGATTAAACTTGAATTCCGCTTTATCGCCCCGGTATTCATCATTGGTCAGCATCCAGGTATTACCGGCATCGGCAAAAATGGCACCATTCATCACACTAAAAATATGGAACCGGTACTCCAGATTGCCTTCAATAAGTAATTCACCCTGCTGTTCACTAAATATATTGCGCCGGGGAGTGCCGTCTTCGTTCGTGATCATTACGCCCAAAGAATCGTATTGCTGCGGAAAATAAGATCCCGGACCTAAACGGCGCGGCAAAAAAGCTCTTAAACTGGTACCTCCGCCGGCATAAAAATACTTATCGTAAGGTAAATAATCGTTTTGCCGGATAGACCGGGCAATGCCGAAATTAATACGCGATACGAGGAAGTTGGTGCGGGAAAGTTTTAAGTAACGCCGGTAATCAGTTATAAAACGGCCAAATTCAAATACGTGCAAACCGTTATAATCTTCTTTTAGAAACATACTGCCCACTAATCCAGCCTCTTCTAAATACAACCGCAGGTAAGACGCATCTAAAGTATGATTGTAATTATTGCTGTTGTACAATACCGAAAAATTCATACTCGATACGAAAGCATCCTGAAAGCTTTTTCCGTAAGTAGTGAGTTCCTGATTAGAATTAGGCACGTATAAACTATTCTGAAAGGAAGTTGATTTTATTTGCGTGTTATTTAAGGTTACATCTAAAGGCGTAAATACAAACTGCAAACGCGGATTTTTCTGCCAGATGTAATCGAAGGTAAGCTGGTTATTTACCCGGTTAAACTCAATGCGATTGGTGTTGGTGTAATTTAAGTTGAGCCGCGTGCGCGGGTTTAAACCCGAGAAGTATTGATTAGTGCGGAAAGGAATTAAAAACTGCGGAAATATAAATGCTACGTTTAAGCCCATTTCGCGGGTTAGAACGGAGGCTTCGTCTTGCACGCTAAACTGACCTTCGGCGGCTCCCCGCACCCCAATTTCTAATAATTCGGCTCCCCGGAAAATATTGCGAACCCGTAACCGGAAATTGGCGAACGGCCCGGGCAAACCAGCACTATAACTTAGCCCTACTTCGGTAATCTCCTGAAAACGCTTGCTCGGAGAACCATTAATATTAGCCGTTAAGGTTGAATCGGTAGGCTGATAACTGATATTGATAAACCGGAACATATCTAAACCGGTAATTTGTTGCTGTGTAGCAATGGTGCGGTTTAAAGAATACAACTGTCCGGGACGGATTGGAATTTTCTTATCTAAAATGCGGGGCGATATACGGTGGGTATAAGCTAAGTAATGGACATTATTAAGTGATACCGTGTCTCTAACCAAGCTGAAACGTTCTTGGTTAGCGTCCACTTTAAAGTTTACCTGCCCAATGCGAAACACCTGGTGGGGTAAGCTGTCGTTGGTATTGGCTATAATAATGCCCAATCGTACTTTATTTTCTTCAAAACTAGTGTCGGGTTCAACCGTGATAAACTGCTTTGTAAACTGATAATACCCCAGGTTTTTTAAGAGTAATTCGATCCGGTTTCGTTCACTGGCTAATATTTCCTCGTTGTATTGCTGATTTACCTGCACCAGGCTTTGCGCCCGGGTAGAATCAATAATATGCCGGATAGCCGGATCAGCAATAACATAATTTACCTGCGAATAGGTATAGGGTACGTTTTCTTCTATTTCAAAAGTAAGCGTAACTTTTTTATTAAGTTCAGAAGTGGTATAACTAACGTGGTTTTGAAAAAAACCGGTAGCGGTCAAATAAGTCGCAATCTGCTGCTGGGTGGCGGCTGTTTTTAGCGTATCGTAAATAACGGGTGGTTCCCCTAAAGTCATTAATACGTTGCCTTCTTCCAGGTGCCGTGTTTTGCGGCTTAGCCGCCTTTCCCGTTTCCGGAGCAAGCGGTTTACCTGCGACGAATCGGCGCCGGCGGCAGCAATACGCTGGTCCATTTTGGTGCGGGTAGCCTCTATATTCTGCTGAATTTTCTCCGGCTTAAAAAACCTTTTTCCTAAATAATAGATAGAAACATAAGGAGTAGCGCCTAATATTTTGCGGTTGGGCCGCTGCTGGTAAAAAGAAGCAATCCGGGTGGGATCGCTTTTCTCTACGCCGCTTAATTTTATTTTATACAGAAGGCGCTCATTCTCATCTAAATGGCGCGTAGGTACGCAACTGCCAAGAAATATAATTGTGATTAAAGCGGTAAATATGTAAAATCGAATTTTCAAACGCGCAGTAAATATGTTGTCGAAGGCGGTACTAAAATATATAAACTCCCTGCAAATAAAAAAATATCGCAGTATTCACCAAGCCTTTTTAGTGGAAGGCGCAAAAAGCGTGCGCGAACTATTAGCTTCTGATTTTGAGATAGAAAACCTATATATAACCGAAGAATTTTATTTAGCCCACGCCAAACTATTTAATAAAGGTTTTCCTTACGAAATTCTGCCGGAAAAGGAATTGGTAAAAGCCGGAACTTACGCTTCTAATAACGCTGCTTTGGCAATTGCCAAGATAAAAAAAACCGAAAATTTTACGGTCTTCACTCAACCTTTTACCATTGCCTTAGATTCTATACGGGACCCGGGCAATTTAGGCACTATTATCCGGTTGGCCGACTGGTACGGCATTAAACAAATTATTTGTTCCGACTCGTGCGCCGACTTTTATAATCCAAAGGTAATTGCCGCTACCATGGGCTCTTTTTGCCGGGTAACTGCCGCTTATGTGCATTTGCCGGATTTTTTAAAAGAGCAGCAAGGTAAAACACCGGTATACGGTGCCGCCTTAGCGGGCGAAAATATACATCGTTTAACTTTAAAGCCGGCGGGTATCTTGGTAATGGGCAATGAAGCCAGTGGTATTACGCCGGAAGTAGCCGCCCAAATAACTAAACTCATTAAAATTCCGGGCTTGGGTGGCGCCGAATCCCTGAACGTGGCTACTGCTACCGCTATTATGGTGGATAATTTCTTCCGCCACACAAGTGTTGCAGAATAAAAAAGGAGCTTAGTAAGCTCCTTTTAACCAATAATTAAATACGTACGCCAAAACTTAGTGCCTGCATATTAGGGCCCCGGTTTTCTTTAAACAAGCTGTTTAAATTGTATTTGCCGAAAAGCTCCAGATTGCGGTAGCCAATTGTACCCGTTAAACCGTATTGAAAGTCTTCCAGGTTAAAGCTGCCCCTTTCTTTGTCTTTAAATGTTTTACCATTGGCCTGGTATTTTAGTTTGGTATGCCCCCCCAAGCGGTAACCGGCAAAGCCCCCGGCACTGAGTTTAAAAGAATCTTTGCCTCTTTTATCTTTAAACTGTAAACTAAAATCTATCGGCACATTTATAGTAGAATAAGTCAGTTTACTTTTCTCGAAACTACGACCGGTTTCGGGTTCCGGCACTACGGTAGTAACGCCATTGGAATCGGCAAGGTAAACATTTCTTTCGAACATAAAATTACTAAAAGCCAGTTCTATCCCCCCGCGAATGTAAAGCGGACTGGTGCTGCCGCCAATGCGGCCTCTTTTTAGATGGCTGATGCTGATGTAACGGGAACCCAGCGGTTTTAAATCGTACAAATTGCTACCCGTATTAGGCTGATTTAGGAACGTGTTTACGCCTAAGTCTATATAAGATTCATTGCGGTTATTTCTTTCGGACTTTTTTTCTCTTTTCTTTATTTTGATAGAATCACTGGATGCATGATCACTATTATAATCTACAATTACGTTTACCGCACTGCGAATTTTATTTTTTTCGGTTGTTTTGGTTACCGTTGAACCCGAGATGGTAAGGGTTACCTGTTCGGGTGCTTTCGGATCGTTTGCATCTTTTGCCGGATAAAAGGTCATAGTTAGTTCTTTTCTTTTTACACCATCATCTGCTTTTTCTATCGTTTCGGCTTGTTCGATGTATTTTTCGAGCAAAATAATCAGTGAATCTAAGTTATAGCTGCGCAAGGATTTTAATTCATCCGAGTTTTTAACCGCCAGGATAATACCTGTGCCATTGGGCAACTTTATCGTGATGGTATCATCTTTAGAAGCAGGCTTTAAAAAATCTATACTTTCGGCACGTAAAACCGCCCCGGTAGCAACAGCCAGGTAAATGGCCATAAGTAAAAGTAAGCGTTTCATAATTTCGGTAAATATTTAAAGTGAAATGACTTTATTTAATTTTTCTTTTATTTCTTTCTTTTCCGCGTTTATTTTATCAGTATCAATGCCCAGCGAAGCAAGCTCCACCTGTTCGCCGTTTTTCAGGTTACGCGCTTGTTTGTAAATATTTTTTAGAAGATTGGTTTTCCGGGCCAGGTTTTCCCGTAAATCTGATCTTTCCTCTTCTTCCGGGCTGTCGCGTTTTATTTTTACTTCTATGATACTGGCAGTTAAAACAGTTGCGGTTTCAGAATTATCCGGGCCACGCAAGGTTATTTTTTCCTCCGGGGCAGAAGCAACTAAAGCCGGCGAGGGGGTTGGCTCGTAGGTTTTTTCTTTGGCCAGGATTTTTTCCGCCTTTACTGGCTTTTTAAGTTTAGCAATTACGGGCGCCTTCATTTTTTCGTCACCTTTAACAACCACCGGCCGTTGGTTTTTTGATTTTTGTTTTATTTCGGATGGTATATTTTCGGCCTGGGCAACTTGGGTTTCAGCTGTTTTTACCTCTTCCGGAATAATAGTAACCGGTGTAGCTGTTTTTAAGGGCGATACGGCAGAAGCCTTTGGTTTATTAACTGTAGCTAAGGTTCCGCTTCCCGGACTATACTGATTATTGAAAAACCAAAGTCCCGCAATTATAAGCAGCGTAATGCTGGCGGCCGTGTAGTAAATCCACATACTCCGGGCTTTTTTAGGGGGCTCCATTTTCTGCTGCAGCCGCGCCCAGGCATCAGACGCTGGTGTAGCCGGTAAATTTGCTAACCGATCTTTAAATATTTTATCTATATCTTCTGGTTCCATGTCTTTAGTTATTAGAAATTTCGGACCTAACTAACATTTTTTGTAGAAGAGCCCGCGCTTTACTTAACTGCGATTTAGAAGTACCTTCGTTTATATCCAGCATTTCGGCTATTTCTTTATGGGAATAACCTTCAATGGCATACAAGTTAAAAACGGTTCGGTATCCGGCGGGTAATCCGTGCAACATCTGCAGTAAATCTTCTACCGCCAGTTCACTTTCGGCCGAAGCGTCGCTGGCCGCTAATTGGCTATGATCTTTCTCAATAGCCAGGTGCAAAGGTTCTTTCTTGCGCAAATAACCCAAGGCTTCATTAACCACAATCCGTTTCATCCAACCCTCAAAACTGCCTTCGTTTTTAAACTGATGGGCATTCTGAAAAATCTTAACCATTCCGTTCAGCATTACTTCTTCCGCTTCCATCTGGTTTTTCAGGTAGCGGAAGCAAATACCCAACATACTACCCGCATATTTTTCGTACACGAACTTCTGGGCTTTACCTTCGCCTTTTTGTAATTTTTTTATTAGTTCGGGTTCGTTCACAGTACGCGTAAAAATTATATCAGATGGTACTATTAGGTTCGTTTATATAGTAGATGTAAAGGTTAGCGGGAGGGTTGCCTGCGAAATGTAAAATTTGTAAATTATTTATCTATGAAATATAAATAAGGATATTATCCCATGCAAATAATTGTTTTACAGGTATTTATATTTATAAAAAATAAAAGAATTTAGATGTAGCCACCTGGAAGATTTATTCCGGATCAGGATAGGAGCAAAAAGATTGGGTTTACAGTTAGATCATAGATCAAAAAAAAGTAACAGCATTATACTTGGGGATATTACTTTGGTAAAGTGGAAGTGCCGTTAACATAAATAAAAAAGGGGAATTAATATTCCCCTGCTGATAACATGACTAAAGTACAGCCATAAATTGTTTCAATATTTTCGGCTCTGGCTTTACTTTCCAGTTCACTATTTTCGGTGCCCGGATTAAAAATAATACGTTTAGGCTTTAAAGATAAAATATAATCGTACCAGCCAGGCAAATTATTGGTGCCCACATATAAGGTAACGGTATCAACATCGGCAATCGGTTTTTTCTCCGTAATAATTTCTTCTCCGGCAACCTGGCCTTTCCGGATACCCACGGGCACCACGGGATGGCCAAAACGTTTTAATTTATTTGCCGCTAAATAGGCATACCGCGAAGGATTATCGGAAGCCCCCAACACAACTGTCTTTTTCATATTTTTAAATTTTAGTGATTAGTTCTTAGTAATTATTCGTTTGAAATAAGTTTTCAGTAAAAAGTCATTAGAGTTAAAAATCACGTTCCTTTTAAACCCTGATTGAAACTTTAAACCTCAAGCTTTCAACTCTTAACTCATAACTTTTAACTCATAACTTAATAATTATTTATTTACCTGAGCAAATAACATTTCGGCACAACGTTCGCCGTCCATAGCAGCCGAGACAATGCCTCCGGCGTACCCGGCACCTTCGGCACACGGATACAGATTTTTTATTTGTACGTGTGCCAACGTTTCTTTATCGCGCGGAATACGTACGGGTGACGAAGTTCTACTTTCTACGCCTATAATCTGTGCTTCGTTCGTGAGGTAACCCTTCATTTTCGTGCCAAAGTGCTTAAAACCTTCCTGTAAGCGGTAAGCAATAGGTTTTGGTATAAAGCTGTGCATATCTACCGCGGCTAAGCCGGGCTGGTACGAAGTTTCTAACAAAGTGGCGGAAGTTTTACGCCGGGTAAAATCGAGTAGTCGTTGGGCTGGGGCTACTTGGGTACCACCGGCTACCGTGCAAGCAACTCTTTCCAACTCCTGCTGCATGCGCAACCCGGCCAGAGGACCATATTTTTGCAGATCCATATCTTCGAGATCGATGGCCACCACAATGCCGGAATTGGCAAATTTAGAATCGCGGCGGCTCGGCGACATACCGTTTACCACAACCTCGCCGGGGGCCGTAGCAGCCGGCACGATAAATCCGCCCGGACACATACAGAAAGAAAATATTCCCCGCTGCTTCTGATCCAGTACCACCTGGTGCACCAAAGCGTACGACGAGGCCGGTAAATAGGGGCCCCGGTCGGCCGTTTTATATTGTACCTGATCAATGAGCGTTTGTTGGTGTTCAACGCGTACGCCCATAGCAAAAGGCTTGGCTTCAATCAGGATGTTTTTGGCGTGGAGTAACTCGTAAATATCCCGGGCTGAGTGGCCGGTTGCTAAAATAATCCCTTCGCCGGTAAAGGTTTGTCCATTGGCACTTACAACGCCTTGTATTAAATTATCCCGCAGGATAAAATCAGTTACCCGGGTATCAAAATAAATTTCTCCCCCCGCTTGCCGGATAGTTTCCCGGATATTAGCGATTATGACCGGTAATTTGTTCGTGCCAATATGCGGATGGGCATCAAACAATATGTCGGGCGTGGCACCGTGCTGCACCAGTATTTGCAATACCCGGTAAATGTCGCCCCGCTTTTTAGACCGGGTATACAGCTTACCATCGGAATAAGTACCCGCTCCGCCTTCGCCGAAACAATAATTAGAATCCGGGTTTACCAGGTGCTCTTTATTAATAGCTGCTAAATCGCGGCGGCGCGTGCGTACATCTTTACCCCGTTCCAGCACCACCGGCTTTAAACCTAACTCTATGGCCCGCAACGCCGCAAACAAACCGGCCGGTCCGGCACCTACAATAATGATGCGCTTTTTCTGGCTAACCTCTTTGTAAATAAAATTAGGGCTGATAATATCGGTAGCGGGTGGAGAGGTGTAAACATCGGCTTTAATGCGCACTAACACCTGATTGCCGCGAGCATCGATGGAGCGCTTTAATTTATGGATAAAGTTTACGTCGGCATTTGTTAAATGCGCGGCTCTGGTAATTTCTTCGTTTAATAATTCTTCTTGGTAAGCTATCTCGGGGGTAGTAACCAGTTCAATTTCTTTTTTCATAATTAGTCTGTAAGGAAGTTATCCTTAAAAGATTTGAAAGTTATAAGTTAAGAGTTAAAGTTTTATAGTTTAAAATCAGATTTAAAATAATGAAATTAAATTCTCCAATTTGCGCAATCATTCATTCACATAATCATTTATTCAAAATTTATAAATCTTCCAACACCTTTTCTACCCAACCTTTTCCCCAATTTTCTATTTCCTGTTCCGACCAGATAGGGGGGAAAAAGATACGTTTCTGGAATTTTGGAGGTAAGTATTGGCGCCAATTGGTGCCGCCGGTGGCAGCTTTAACATCTTCACCGGCTTGTAAATACCTCACGGCCGATTTATAATGCATTAACGGCCAGTTTACATTTACATTGCTATCCAATTCTTTGAGCTGCCGGATCAGGCGCGGGTGGTTTTGTTCGGCGGGAGATAAACCCTGAACAATTGCCCAAACATTTTTATGCTGGTATGCGCGGGCATGCTGAAGCAGGTAACTAGTATATTTTTGTTCGAACTGCAGCAACGTAAGCGTTTTAGCGCCCGATTCGGCGTGCGTGGCACCGGCTTTCCAGTAAATACATCCCATTAATTCGTCGGAGGTGGCATTATGGCCAAGCGCCTGGCGCTTCTCCCGGTCAGAAAGATTGTTCAGATCAGTTGCGCATATTTCAATCATCCGGAACTGCACCGATTGAAAGCCACTGGCCGGCATTAACGACATCCGGAACTGTAGAAATTGTTTGGGGTCCATACCATCCACCATCACATCAAAAGAATCAATCAGGTTTTCGAAGTAACGGTTTATGCGTTTCAGCCGCATAATTAAAGTTTCCAAAGATATATTTTTGCTATTCCCGATGCATTCAAATTCGTTTAGGCACAGCTTGAAATATAATTCTGTAATCTGGTGGTAAATAATAAAAATTTTCTCGTCCGCAATGTTAGTACGGGGCGTTTGTAAACTCAGTAAAGTATCCAGGTGAATGTAATCCCAGTAGTTCGTAAAGTCAGCGTAGAATAGGCCTTCCAGGTAAGCAGCCAGGTCTTGCCCCAATCCTTCGTACTTTTTTTCGAGCCGTTTTAGCTGGTCTAATACTTCCGGTGAAAATTCCTGATCCATTTAAATATATAATTTCGCTAATTTTATCCGTTGTAAATGTATAAACAAAATACATGTTGTAAATATAGCGTGCCCAACTAAAGGGCTTTTAAAAAATTTGTTTAAAGCGAAGAAAGTAAATTAAATGTTTACTTATAAATGAGTTTTAATTTTTATGACGCTTTGCTAACAAATTCAATTTAATTTCTGAATATTGTAGTACGTAAAAAAAGGTTAATGGCTGAGAAAAGCAGCATTTTTGATATGATCGGACCGGTTATGATTGGTCCTTCCAGTTCACATACTGCGGGGGTGGTCCGCATTGCCCGGGTGGCTATACGTATTTTGGAGGCTGCTCCCCGCCAGGCCGAAATAACTTTTTATAATTCTTTTGCCCGCACTTACGAAGGGCATGGCTCTGATCGGGCAGTTATAGCAGGCTTATTAGATTTTAAAACCGATGATAGCCGGATAAAAGAAGCCTTTACTTATGCCCGGGAAGCTGGTTTGGCATATACGTTTAAGTCGGTTGGCAACGCTTCGGCTTTGCACCCCAACTCTATTAAAATTAAACTGGAAAGTGCCGAAAGGTCAGTAGAAGTAATTGGGCAAAGCAGGGGAGGCGGCGTTATCCGGATTGTGGAAGTAGATGGTTTTCCGGCGGATTTTTCGGCAAACCTGCATACTTTAATCGTGGAAGCCGATGATGTAAAAGGCAGTATTGCTTTTATCGCCAATATTATTGCCCACGATGATTGCAACATAGCCACCATGACTGTTTCGCGAAAAGGAAAAAACCAGGTTGCCCGGCAGTTTATCGAAATGGATTCGAGTCTTAAACCAGTTACTTTAGCCTATATTCGGCAGCTAAGCTGGATTAAGCATATAAACTATATTCCAAACATTGATTAAAATGGTTTCTTTACCTGGAAAACTGCTGGCAATTATTGCCTTATCGGTCGGGATGGGTGCAGGTAGTCCTGCGCTGGCCCAAACCACCAAAACTGTATGGACTTTACAGGAGTGTATTGATTATGGAATACAGAATAATTTACAGATAAAGCAGTACCAGCTAGATGCAGAAGGAGCCAGAATAAATTTAAATCAATCCCGTGCCAATCTTTTACCTGGTCTTGATGCATCCAGTAACTATGGTTTTCAATTTGGCCGAAATGTCGATCCGGTTACTGACGTAATTGTGGATCAGCAAATCCGCACCAGTAATTTATCGGTTAATGCTTATGTGCCTTTATTTAATGGTTTTCAGTTAAGGAACAGCATTAAACAACAAAGGTTTAATATTGAAGCAGCCCGATTAGATGTGGAGAACATTAAAAATGATGTGATCTTGAATATAGTTTCGGCATTTGTGCAGGTACTACTAAGCGAGGAACTATTGCAGAATGCCCGTTTACAATTGCAAAGTACGCAGACGCAGGCCGACAGAACACAAAAGTTATTTAGAGCAGGAAGTGTAGCTGAGAGCAATGTACTGGAAATAAATGCACAGGTAGCAACCGACGAGTTAGCCATCATCGATGCCCAAAATCAAAAGGATTTAGCGGAGTTGAGCCTTATTCAGTTGTTAGATTTAAAACAGATTAGTGATTTTGAGTTAGTAAAACCGGAAGTGCCCGATCCGGATCAAGACCAGATTATTTTAAATGAGAATAATATCTTTGAATTTGCCCAAACTAACTTGCCGGAAATTAAAAGTGCCGACTTACGGGTACAAAGTGCTTTAAAAGCAATAGATGTTTCCCGGGGAGCTTATTTACCCCAGCTCAGTTTAGGCGTGGGCTTAGGAACCCGTTATTCTTATTTAGTTGATTTACCTATAGCTATAGACACACCGCCTTTTTTTGAGCAATACAGAAATAACTTAGGGCGGGGAGTTACTTTTAACCTGAGTATTCCTGTTTTTTCGCAATTTCAAACCCGTAATAATGTTGCCCGGTCCATTATCAATCACAAATTAGCGGTTTTGAATACGGAAGTGGCCCGTAACCAGGTTCGGCGGGATATTCAGCAAGCTTATGCGGATGCCCTGGCAGCTCAAAAAAGGTTTGATGCCACTAAACGCCAGTTAGCTGCTTTTGCCCAAGCTTTTAGAAATGCCGAAATAAGATTTAATAATGGGCTTATTAATCCGACTGATTATAATGTTGCTAAAAATAATTTTGTAAAAGCGCAATCGGATTTGGTGCAGGCTAAATATCAATATACATTTAAATTAAAAGTGCTGGATTTTTACCAGGGTAAACCAATATCTCTTTAATCTGCTGTTATGGCCAAAAAGAATTCTAATCGCATACTATATATATTAGGGGCGCTGCTGATTATGGTAATGCTGGGCGCCTTTATTGCCAAAAAACAAGGTTGGATCGGGAAAACCACCGGTATTGAAGTTAGCGTAGATAAAGTGCAGGCCGCTACCATCATCGAAAAAGTAAGTGCGTCGGGTAAAGTGCAGCCGGAGGTAGAAGTAAAAATCAGCCCGGATGTGCCGGGTGAAATAACCGACCTGTACGTGGAAGAAGGTGATTCGGTAAAAAAAGGACAATTGCTCCTCCGGATTCGCGCCGATAATTACGAATCGGTAGTAGAAATGCAGCAAGCCCAGGTAAATACCCAACGCGCTAACCTGGCGCAGGCCCGGGCGCAATTATCACAAACGTTAGCCAATGGTGCCCAGGCCCGCTTAACTTATAACCGCAACAACGAACTTTTCAAACAAAAAGTAATTTCTCCTTCCGAGTACGAATCCAGTAAAGCAACTTACGAAGTAAGCCGGCAGGAAACAGAAGCGGCACGGCAACGGGTACGAGCCGCCGAATACAGTTTACAAAGTGCGTTGGCCAGCCTGGAAGAATCGCGCAAGAACCTGAATAAAACTACTATTTACGCGCCCGTAAGCGGCACCATTTCTAAGCTGAGCGTAGAAAAGGGCGAACGCGTAGTAGGAACTTCCCAAATGGCCGGTACCGAATTACTGCGGATTGCCAACCTCAATACCATGGAAGTGCGGGTAAATGTAAATGAAAACGATATTATCCGGGTTAACGTAGGCGACTCGGCTATTGTGGAAGTAGATTCCTACTCGGGCCGCGACGAAAAATTTAGGGGAGTGGTAACCCAAATAGCTAATACGGCCAATGATGCCGTAACCTTAGAAGCCGTAACCGAATTTGAAGTACGCATTCGTTTAATCAACGATTCGTTCCGGCATTTAAACCAAAGTAACAGAAACGCTACTCCTTTTCGGCCCGGCATGACGGCTTCAGTAGATATTTTAACCGAAAAGAAACAAAATGTTTTAGCCGTACCTTTGGCCGCGGTTACTACCCGTTCTGCTGACGAAGAGAAAAAAAGTTTAAAAACCAGAACTGTGGCTAACAACGAAACAGACCAGGAAACACCTCGCCAGGGCGATATCCAGGAAGTAGTATTTGTACACCGCGGTGGTAAAGTACAGGCAGTAAATGTTAAAACCGGTATCAGCGATTTTGATAATATCGAAATTATTAGTGGTTTAAAAGCCGGAGATGAAGTGGTATCCGGTCCTTTCCGGGCAGTTTCGAAACAATTACAAGACGGCTCGGCAGTACAAGTGAAAGATGCCGCCACTATTGCCCGTACGGGCGGAACGCCGGCAACGGAAGAAAACGAAACAACAGATTAAAAGCATAAATAAAGATTTTTGAAACAAATAACAGTTATTGGTGGGGGCAGTTGGGCCACAGCGCTGGTTAAAATACTATCGGAAAATAAAAACCAGGTTACCTGGTGGCTGCGCAACAAAAGCGATGTGCAACATATAGCTGACTACTGCCATAATCCGCGTTATATCAGTGGCATTACTTTCAACCTGGAATATGTTCTTCCTACTTCAGACTTACAGGCTAGTCTCGATAAAGCTTCCGTAGTAGTTTTGGCTATTCCGGCTGCGTTTGTCCAGGCTACATTGTGCGATTTACCCCAGGATGCCTTTCGGGGTAAAATGGTTGTTTCGGCAATTAAAGGCATGGTACCGCAGCAAAACATGCTGATCACCGACTTTTTAGAACAGGTATATGGCGTCTCGGCCCAGCAACAATGTGTTATAGCGGGTCCTTGCCATGCCGAAGAAGTAGCCCTTGAAAAGCAATCTTATTTAACCATAGGATCGCATGAGCTAAACCTGGCCGAAGATTTTTGTTCGCTCCTGCGTAACCGCTACGTGAAAGCCACGCCCGTAAATGATATTGACGGGATTGAGTATTGTGCCGTGATGAAAAATATAATAGCCCTGGCCTGCGGCATTGCCCACGGTTTAGGTTACGGTGATAATTTCCAGGCGGTGATGGTATCGAATGCCTTACAGGAAATTGAGCGTTTTTTGCACGCCGCCATGCCCGTTACCCGCGATTTGAGCGGCTCGGCTTATTTAGGAGACTTACTCGTGACGGCTTATTCTCAGTTTAGCCGCAATCGTACCTTTGGTAATATGATAGGCCGGGGTTATACCGTAAAATCGGCCCAGTTTGAAATGAACATGGTGGCCGAAGGGTATTATGCCGTACAAAGTATTTACGCTCTAAACCAAATTCTTAAGGTAAATATGCCCATAACAGATGCTGTTTACCGGATTTTGTACGAACGTATTTCCCCGGCTTTAGAAATTGAGTTGTTAAAAGAAAAATTTACCTAAGAGCTGTTCTTTTATAATGAAGCAACTCAAATACAATTTTAGGTGCTATAAAACCATTATAAATAGTAACGAGGTGCCTAAACCCTAAACCAATTACCTTATAAAAACCTTTTTTAAGTAGAGCTTAAAATAATATAATCGATTGGCAAAGGTATTTTGTCCGGATACTATTCGCCAATTTTTAGATTTCTGGATTTAATAAAATAGCTATTTAATAATTTTAAAATCATACTTAAAACTAAGCTTGGTACAGGCATTGATCTATTTACTATATTTACTTTATAACTTGACTATCATGGAAAAAACGTATTATAATCCCGAAGACCTTAAAAAGTTTGGCAATATTGCTGAATTTTCGCCTACTCTGGCGCAAAAATTTTTTAGCTATTACGGGGAAGTTTTTGCGGAAGGTGAACTAACCGCGCGGGAGAAATCTTTAATTGCCCTGGCAGTAGCCCATACCGTACAATGTCCTTATTGTATTGATGCTTATACTGTTGATACGTTGGAAAAAGGATGTACAGAAGGACAAATGATGGAAGCCATTCACGTGGCAGCGGCTATTCGCGGTGGTTCATCCTTGGTACACGGCGTACAAATGATGAATAAAGTTAAAGATATTACCATGTAAGTAATTTGAACTTATTATGAGCTGCACGTTTAAATGGCGGGTTTTAAATTATCCATTTACCGCTATTATGTCGGGAAGAAACAAGATGACTGTTGAAACTAAATGTACTTCGCTTCTGAGGCATAGCTTAAAGCCTCAAGGCCAATAATTTAGTTTAATTGCTTTTTTTTCTGGCTGGCAGCGTAAGAAATATTAAAATTTAATTATACTCTATAGAACTGGTTAAGTTAATATTTATAAGTAAAAAATATGACCGAAAATCTTTTGATCATTTTTGTAAAAAATCCAGTTTTAGGAAAAGTAAAAACCCGTTTAGCAGCTTCCATTGGTCCTGAAAAGGCCTTAGAAGTTTATCAGCTTTTATTGGATCGTACCCAAACTATAACGGAGCAATTGCCCGGCGATAAAGTTGTTTATTATTCTGATACCATCGAACAAGACGATATTTGGAAAGAAAATATTTACCAAAAAAAGCTGCAGCAAGGCCCAGATTTAGGCGCTAAAATGCAGCAGGCCTTTGAACAGGGGTTCGAACAAGGTTATAAGTACATTTGCCTGATTGGCAGTGATTGTTACGAGTTATCGGATGAGATAATTGCCGAAGCATTTGAAAAATTACAAACGGTGGATCTGGTCTTAGGGCCTTGCTTGGATGGTGGATATTATCTGATTGGTTTGAAATCACTTCACCCCGAAATATTTACCCAGAAAGAATGGAGCACTGAATCGGTTTTGCAGAATACGTTACAGGATGCCAAAAGAAAAAAGCTTTTATTTGCCTTGTTACCCACCTTAACCGATGTTGATGAGGAAAAAGATCTTATCTCCATCGATGATTTACTTTTGGATTGATATAGATTTTTTTTCGTGCTAATCTTACATAGTTCAAGTAATTTTTGCGTAGTTCCTATAATTCTTTGATTGAGGTTATTGGTGCTAGCAGTGCTACTTATTGCCATGCTGTTTTACTGGCTCAGTTTATAATGCGGAGTAGGTTTAGGAAGTAAAACGCGGTTATGGGGCAGAAAACTTGTTAGCAGAAACCAGATAAGTTTCCTGCCCCATGACCAATAAGACCTGCAATACCTACTATTATTTTTCTTGTGTAACTGGAGTTATTCCATATAGCTGCATAGCACTCCTTTCTTACTTCCAATTCTATAATACCATTTGTTCTCACCGGTATATTCGTTTGATTTCTAATATTAATTGCAACTGTCTGTAGAATCTTTCGGAGTGCTAAAATATCTAATGTATAAGTACAGGGAGGAACAATATCATCTACCTATTAACGAACATCAAGGTTTTAAAGAGAATTAAACCTTGATTTTTCTGTCTCTACTAAAACAGAAGTAAAGTATCTTTCTACTTCATCTTCTCTACCATTTCTTTACCGCACCAGCAAATTATAATATAATACTCCACTACATTGAAGTTTTGTAAGCAGTTACAATCCAAAAATGTTTACAATTATATCCTTTCTGAGCTTCAATCAATATCTAAATCTAACTATTATTTAGTTGAATGATTAATTAAAAAGTGCTATTATTTTGATGAATTTAGGTTGAATACATGCGTTAAAGTTATAATATGAGATGCGTACAATTTGCTAATGAAATATAATATCAGTTCAAATTATGTAATATTATATTTTAAAAATAAGTGATTATTTTAAAAAAATATTTAATATATAATTTATTTACACAATTAATAATATATAAACCTTTTTTTAATTTAAAATTGAATATTTTGAATTAAATTACCTATTATATTTAATATTTTATCTTAAAATATATAGTCATAAAAGCATAATTGCCCGCACTTTTAACTTGTTAATATGCAATTTATTTTGCTTTTATAATTTATGCTTGTAGATTTATGGGTAAATAAAATCATATTTATATGAATATTAAAAAATGAATCATTTTCAATCATAAAAATTAATACATTTTTGATTTTTTTAAGACAAGTCTCTAATTAAGGAATATAATTATCTGATGTAATACAAACATCTAGTTATTAAGATAAACAATAAATAACGATAATTTTAAATGTTTTTAATTTAATAGTCCTGCTTTATTTAAATATTATTAATGAACAGGTTGCATATATATAATTAAATAAACATTGGTCTATTCAATATTAAAATGATAAACATTAAATTTCCTATTTGTATTTCATTGTTATAGCTATCGTATGAAAAACTTATATTCCCGTTTAATTATCTTATTAATTATATTTTTATCAGTTGCTTTTTCATCTTCGGCTACCACTTACTTTGTAAGCTCCACTGGTAATGACTCTAAATCGGGAACTTCCCTTAGCAATGCCTGGACCTCGATTAATAAAGTAAATTCCAAAACTTTTTTGCCCGGTGATATTATACTGTTTGAAGGTGGTAAAACTTTTACGGGTAATTTGCAATTTAATCAGTATGATGCCGGGAATGCTGCTAATCCCGTGAAAATTGCTTCTTATGGCAACGGTCGGGCTATAATTAATAGTAACAATGGGTATGGTTTTTTTGCCTTTAACACAGCTGGGTTCAAAATTGCCAATCTCATATTTAAAGGCTCCGGTAGAACTACCAATGAAGACTCCGGTATTGCGCTATTCAGTGATTTGGAGAATAAGCTTTTAAATAATGTAATTATTGACAGTGTTGAGGTTTATGGTTATCAGGTTGCAGGAATAATATTCGGTACCAATAAGCAAAACAGTGGTTACGCTAATGTTAGAATAACCAATAGTTCGGTGCATGATAACGGTAATGTTGGAATCAGCTCTTATTCTGATGGTACTATTACCCATAAAAATGTATACATAGGTAAAACGAAGGTTTATAATAATTCCGGTATTGCTAATTATACCCAATCTCATACGGGCAGCGGAATTATGATATCCGGGATTGATGGAGCAGTTATTGAATATTGTGAAGCTTATAATAATGGATGGCTTAATGCCTGGGATGTTGGCGGACCTGTTGGTATTTGGGGATACATATGCAACAATTTGGTCATTCAGTACAACGAATCGCACCACAACAAAACCGGTACCACCAAAGATGGCGGCGGCTTTGATCTGGATGGTGGGGTTACCAACTCGGTGATGCAGTACAACTATTCCCACGATAACGATGGTGCTGGTTACCTTTTAGCTCAGTACAGTGGGGCTCCGGCCATGAAAAATCTTACCATACGCTACAACATCAGCGAGAACGATGGCCGCAAGAACAGTAATGCCGGTATTCTGTTGTGGGCTACTAATTCCAGTGGTGGTATTCAGGATGCCGATATTTACAATAACACCGTTTATCTTTCTCCGGCCAGCAGTGGTTCACCTGCGGCTATTTTTGTATCCACGGGCTATATTACCAATGCAAAAGTAAGAAACAACATTATTCAGACTACCGGAGGCTTACAACTGGTGCGTTCCATGACAAATTCGGGTGTTCGTTTCGAAAACAATGCTTACTGGTCTTCGGGTAGTAACCTAAATATTTACTGGACTGGTACTACTTACAACAACCTGGATAATTGGCGGGCAGGAACGGGGCAGGAAAAACTTAACAACGAACCTGCCGGTTTTTATGTAGATCCGGAGTTAATTAACCCTGGAAAAGGAGTTATTATTGGTAATCAGGAGCTACTAACAAATTTAACCGGATACAAGTTAAAGCCTACTTCCAGCTTAATCGATAAAGGTTTAAACATGGCTAAAGAATTCGGTTTAGAGGTGGGAAATACGGATTTTTGGAAAAATAAAATAGATCAGCGGGAAAGTTTTAGTATTGGCGCACACCAGTACGCGCCAGATCCCGAAACTAAAATAGCGCAGACCATTACATTTAGCCCAATTCCGGATAAAGTATTTGGAGCTAACTCCTTTGCTTTGGAGGCAACTGCTTCCTCTGGCTTAACCGTAGGTTATAGCGTTGTGTCCGGCCCGGCTACCTTAAACAACCATATACTTACTATAACGGGCACCGGTATTATTACCATAGAAGCCAGCCAAACAGGCGATGAAAATTATTTAGAGGCCCAAGCCATTCGTAAAAGCTTTCGGGTAAGCAAAGCTTCTCAGAGTATTACCTTTCCCGCACCAGTCCCGGTAGTTTATTCCAGCGTTCCTTTTGTTTTAGAAGCAACTGCGTCTTCCGAGTTGCCCGTTAGTTTTAAAATTATTTCCGGGCCGGCGAGCTTAACCAACAATGTGCTTACCTGTACCGGTAGTGGTACCATAACAATTGAAGCTTTGCAGGGCGGTAACGAATTATATAGCGCCGCGCCCGCCGTAAGGCAAAATTTAGAAGTGGCCGGATTAAACCAGGCAATTAGCTTTGCCGCCCTTACTGAAAAAGTAGCAGGAGAGGAGTTTGCATTATTAGCTACTGCTTCTTCTGGTTTAGCGGTAAGTTTTAGCATCGTATCGGGGCCAGCTATTTTGGAAGATAACATTTTAAAAACTACGGGAGCCGGTACCGTTTTAGTAGAAGCAACGCAAATTGGCAATCCAATTTACTCCGCTGCTTCGGCTGTTCGGCAAGATTTTACGGTTATTAAAGCTTCACAGCAAATTATATTTGCGGCCCTGCCGGATAAAGTTTTTAGTAATGCACCCTTATACTTATCGGCCAGTGCTACGTCGGGCCTGCCGGTTTCCTTTGAAGTTACGTCGGGCCCGGCAGAAATAAGCGGCCATGAACTCACCTTAACCGGTACCGGCCTGGTGACCATTGCGGCTTCGCAAAGTGGTTCCGATGTGTTCCGGGCGGCCCCAACCGTTACCAGAAGTTTTAGGGTAAGCCATTTAGTTTTGAGCCAAACCATCAACTTCCCGGCAATTGTAACAAAAATTTACGGCGAAGAATTTAGTTTGCCAGCTACGGCTACTTCCAATTTACCAGTTTTCTTCCGGATTTTATCCGGACCTGCAACAATTATTAATAATGAGTTAAAAACAACCGGTACCGGTTTGGTAACGGTAGAAGCTTCTCAAACCGGCAATACTACTTATTCCCCGGCTCCGGCCATAACCCAAAGCTTTTGGGTAATGCCAGCCGAACAGACAATTTCATTCCCGGCCTTGATAGATAAGTATTTTGGCGAAGCCCCAATAGCGTTAGATGCTGTTGCGACCTCTAATTTGCCGGTTACTTATATGGTACTTGCGGGCGCGGCTACTATTTCCGGTAATATGCTAACCTTTACCGGTGCCGGAGAAGTGGTGCTACGGGCAACGCAGGCTGGTAATAATAATTATCTGCCCGCCACCACTATCATTCAACGATTTTTTGTAAACAAAGCAACGCAAGCAATTAGTTTTCCGGCTTTAGCGGATAAGACGCTGGGCGATGCTGCTTTTGCATTAACCGCTACCGCTTCATCCGGTTTACCCATCTCTTACGCGCTAATATCCGGTCCGGCAACTTTGTCTGGAAATATGCTTTCGATCAATGGCGAGGGAACTGTGGTGGTAAGGGCTGCGCAAAGCGGTAATAATAATTACGAGGCCGCTGCCGCAGTTGAAAAAACGTTTCGGGTTTCAAAAACGCCTAAGCAGGTACAAATTATTCAGTTCACCGCCATACCTAACAAAACTTACCAAGCTACTTCTTTTACCATTAATGCTACCGCCAGTTCCGGTTTGCCGGTAAATTTTAATATCCTTTCCGGACCGGCTACTCTTTCAGGAAACAATATTACTTTAACTGGGGCCGGTACTGTTGTAGTAGAAGCAGTGCAACCAGGCAATGATACGTATGGTGCTGCATTGGCCGTAACCCGTTCTTTCACGGTAAATAAGGCTTCCCAAACAATTGCTTTTGCAGCACTGCCCAACAAAAATTACAGTCAAGCCCCGATAGGTATAAATGCCACCGCCAGTTCTAATTTGCGGGTAAGTTTAACCGTAGTAGCTGGTCCCGCTATTATGAAAGATAATGTTATTACCTTAACTGGGGTGGATATTGTTACGGTGCGGGCTACGCAGACTGGTAACGAACGTTATCTGGCTGCTCCTGCTGTAGAGCAGTCTTTTTCGGTAGGCAAAGCCCCGCAAACCTTACATTTTACCACTTTAACGAATAAGACGTATGGCGAAGCTCCTTTTACCTTAGTTGGTAGTGCTACGTCTGGGTTAGAAGTGAGTTTCCGGATTACTTCCGGTCCGGCAACTTTAATTAACAATATACTCTCACTAACCGCCGCCGGAACGGTTACCGTGGAAGCCAGCCAAACCGGCAATGCTTTGTACGCGGTGGCGCCAGTAGTAACCCAAACTTTCACCATAAACAAAGCTTCGCAGGTAATTTCTTTTCCCGAAATAGAAAACAAGCAAGTAGGTGCTGCGCCGTTCGCCTTAACCGCCACCTCCACCAATGCTACTGTGCCGGTTGTTTTTACTTCTTCTAATCCGCAAATTGTTGCGGTTGCCAATACCAACGGTAAATGGATCGCAACAATACATGGGGCCGGTAAGGTTAATATAACGGCACGGCAAGTCGGAAACGATAAGTTCCTGACGGCTTCCGAAGTAATCAGACCAATAGTGGTGCAGGAAGCGGCTACGGTAGTAAGTGAAACTGTGGTTGAAACAGAAGATAAATTGAAGATAATAGCCGTTTCGGCCAGTATAAATACCGGCATGGATTATACTGCGTGGTTAAACGATGACCTAACTGATCTTATAGAAAAAAACTGGAACGTCAGCAATATGAAGTGGGCTGATGTTACTTTAAAGTTAGAACAAAAAAGTAGGATAACTAAAATTAAGCTGTTCGATTATGAAGGTGTTTTTACGGATATGCCCGCCGAAGTTTTCGCGGTAAATAAAGGACAAAACACCCTAATGGGAAAATTTAAAGGCGAAAATTATCAAGAATGGGTTGAATTGCATTTGCCAGAACCCCTAATTGCTGATGCCATTATGATTCGTAAATACGGCAATAACATTCCCCAGAAAATAAATGTATACGGCAAAAAGATCAGCGCCGCCGATAGCAGCAGTTTAGCAGATACCGGCAAGCAAGCAGAAACTACCCATATAACCTGGAACGTATATCCCAACCCAACTCCGGGTAAAATACAAGTAGAGCTAGATCCGAAATTAGCAGGCGAGATTACCATCGACATTTTAGATGCAACCGGCCATACTTTGGAGCATATTGTTGTACAAAACCAAATTGCTAATCCTAACTTTACGATTGCATTAGATCGATATAAAAATGGCCTTTACTTTCTGCAATTAAATGCCAAAAATATAAGAGAGGTGAAAAAAATCTATAAACATCAATAAAATTAAGTCTGTACATTTTCATTTAAAAGGTAAGTTGAATAAGCTTACCTTTTTTGATTATGGAGAGATTAAAATTATTTTATACTTGGTACCTAAAAAGAGACAAGCATATTACTTTTGCCGTGTAGCAGTTTTGCAAAATAATCAGACAAGTGGCAGAAACTAATTTATCCGCTAAAGGCCAAAAAGGGGCGGTGGTGTCCGTGGAAAAGCAGGCTTCCCAAATTGGCCTAGAAATTTTAAAAGCGGGCGGTAATGCGATAGATGCGGCAGTGGCTACGGCTTTTGCGCTGGCGGTTACCCATCCTTTCGCCGGCAATTTAGGCGGCGGCGGCTTTATGTTAATCCGGTTGGCCTCCGGAGAAGAAGTTAGCCTGGATTTCCGGGAAATGGCTCCGGGTGGTTCAACCGCAGATATGTTTTTAACCGATAATGGCACGGTAGATACCGAAAAAGCTTCTTTGGGATATCTGGTAGCTGCCGTACCCGGCACTGTAAAAGGCTTGGAAGTTGCCTGGCAAAAATATGGCTCTCTGCCCTGGAAAGATTTAATTCAACCCAGCATTAAATTAGCGCAGGAAGGTATTTACCTGAATAAGTACGATGCCGCCGAATTACGCAAACACCAGCAAGATTTGGCCCGGTTTCCGGAAACAAGAAAAGTTTTTTTTAAAACCAATGAAGAAACCTATGGCCCCGAAGATTTATTAAAGCAACCCGACCTGGCCCGCACCCTGCAAGCCATTGCCCGGCACGGGGCAAAAATTTTTTACGAAGGAAGTATAGCTGATGAGATAGTAGCTGACTTTAAAGCCAATGCTGGTATTTTAAACAAACAAGATTTAAAAAACTACGCCGTAAAAATCCGGCAACCTTTTAAAATGCACTTCCAGGGCTACGAAATTATAAGTATGCCTTTGCCATCCGCGGGTGGTATATCGGTGATGCAACTCTTAGGTATACTGCAGCAGTTTAATTTAAAAAAAGATCCACTGCAACCCGAAAATCTTCATCTGCTCATTGAAAGTATGCGTCACGTTTTTCTGAACCGTACTAAATACTTAGGCGATCCGAATTTTGTGCAGGTACCCATTAAAGATTTACTTTCAAATAAAACAGCCGGAGAAATTGCCCATAAAATTAATTTACAAAAAGCAACCTCCAGCGCCACGCTGTCGGGAGATGTATTGGTGCATAAAGAAAATATCGAAACAACGCATTTTTCGGTTATAGATGCCGCGGGCAATATGGTAGCCACCACCATTACCCTGGAAGATGGTTTTGGCTCCAAAGCAGTGGTGAAAAATTTAGGTTTTTTGCTGAACAGCGAAATGCATGATTTTAATATTAATCCTTACCAAAAGAATATACAAGGTGGCTTAGGTTCTGACCCGAACGGCATTGCACCCCGGAAAAGAATGATTAGCTCTATGGCGCCCACCTTGGTTTTGAAAAATAACAAATCTTATTTAATTACCGGTTCGCCGGGCGGCCGCACCATTGCCAACACAGTACTGCAAATAATCCTGGGCACCACTACTTATGGATTGTCTTTGCAAGCAGCTTTGCGTTTACCCCGTTTAAGCCATTTGTGGATGCCCGATTGGGTGCATGTTGAGAAGAATAGCTGGCCGGCAGATGTACTAAAAGCTTTAGAGGCAAAAGGCCATCTTTTAAAAGAAGGTGATTACTTAGGCGATGCCCATTCAATTTTGATTAACCCAATTACCGGAGAGTACGAAGCCGAAGCTGATCCGCGTCGTAATGGCTGGGCCGAAGCTTTCTGATCAAAATTGCCTTAACTTCATATTTAAGTAAGTATACAAACCTATAGTCTGGCCTTACATTCAAAAAAAGCGATAGCACCTATTTTTCAAGAGGTGCTACCGCTTTAGATTTTTACTTAAGACTTATTGACGGTTTGCTCTTGTTGTAAGTTTCACAGGCAAGTCATCGTTATCAACCTGAAGTAAATTCCATGAAATGCTGTGACAAACAGCAAAAAACCTGCTACTATTTATTGGGACCAGGAAGTAGGTTCGCGGTCCCAACGGTGATCTTTTAGTTGGGCCAGTAATTCTTCGGTTAAATAATTGCCATCGCTTACGCCCATATTGGCCTGCACATTCCGGATCTTGCGCATACCCGGTATAACAGTTCCTACTTGTTTGTTCGCTAAAATAAAACGCAAGGCTAACTCCGGCATGTTCATTCCCACTGGAATTAAGGGTTTCAAGGCATCGGCATGGTCAACGCTGGAATGCAGGTTTTCCGGTACAAAATAAGTACTGCGCCAGTCATCGGCCGGGAAAGTGGTTTCTTTCGTGAAGGTTCCGGTTAAAGTACCTTCATCAAACGGAACCCGGGCAATTACGCCTATATCCAAGCGTTCGCAGGTGGGAAATAACAAATCTTCGGGAGCCTGATCAAATATATTGTAAATTACCTGTACCGCATCAACCAGCCCGGTTTCCAAGGTTTTTAAACAATTGTTCGGTTCCCAACGGTTTACACTAACGCCCATGGCCCTGATTTTGCCTTCTTTTTTTAAATCTTCTACGGCTCTTTGCCAACGCTCATCTTCGGCCCAGGAATCTTCCCACACGTGAAATTGCTGCAAATCAATGGTTTCAACACCTAAATTTTTCAGGCTTTTTTCGGTGTATTCTTTTATGTGATCGGCTGGAAAACAATCTTCTAACTTAAATTCACTGCGGGAAGGCCAGGTAAAGTTTTTAGGCGGAATTTTAGTGGCGAGGTAAAGTTTTTTGGCCGGGTGTTTTTTCTGCAAAGCACCCAGTACTTGTTCGCTGCGACCTTCGCCGTAGCCCCAGGCCGTATCGTAAAAATTACAACCTTTTTCCACGGATAAATCCAGGGCTTTTTCGTATTCATCGGCTTCGGAACCGGTCCAGCCGGCCAAACCCCACATGCCATAGCCAATTTCACTTACTTCCCAATTGGTGCGTCCAAATCTTCTGTATTCCATAGTTTATTTTGTTTTAGCTTTGGGTAAAATTAGTTTTATTTATTTAAGTATCACAATTCAAGAAAGAGCTATTCTTTTTCATATTGGAACGAAATATGTATACGCAGGGAAGAACCCTTTCAGTAAAAATTTTTATGATAAAAGCACTTCCCCTTATAACCGGTTTAGGTCTGACTTTTACTTTTTTGTTACAAAACCAGAATAGTTATGCTTTGCAAACTGGCGGAAAAGATAAAAACAAGACTGCCCAAAACACGCCTAAACCCAAATTTAAATACCACGAAGCCAGCACGCTTTCGGGAATAAATATCCAACAAGATAAAAAAAACGGCACCTTTATTTTAAAATTTGACCAGTACTTATCGGAATTAGGCGTGTTGCACCTTATCAATAATACCGGGAAAGTAGTTTATGCGAAATCGTTGGAACCAACCAAAGAAAATTTATCTCACACGATAAATGTAGGGCGTTTAAACCCTGGTATTTACTCCATAGAAGTCAAAACTTCGGATACTACTTTCTGGAAAAAAGTTAGAATTAATAGGTAAATATTTAGCCCCGGACAGTATACTTTTAATTTTCTCCACTTATGCGCTTACACCTGCAAATAGATACCGCGAAGCAGTAATTTCGCGGTATCAATGCATTTAGATAGAGCATGGCTGCTTTTAGTAAGAGATTGGTAATTTTTTATCTAAAACTTCAGCAATTCTCTATATACGGCATGTACCGGCAAGCCCATCACATTAAAATAAGAACCTTCTATGCGGTCTACGGCAATCATACCCAGCCATTCCTGGGCGCCGTAAGCACCGGCTTTGTCGTAGGGCCGGTAGTGTTCAAGGTAATAGCTGATTTCTTCTTCGCTTAAGGTTTTAAAATAAACCTGGGTGGCATCATGGAAAAGCACCTTCTTTTCACGAGATAACAGGCACACCCCGGTAATAACAGTATGTTCCCGGCCCGATAAAAGGCTTAGCATGCGGTGAGCTTCCGAGGCATCGGAGGGTTTGTTTAATACCAAATCATCTACACAAACAATGGTATCGGCAGTTAAAATAATTTCGTCCTGCAAATCGGCTAAATAAGCTTCGGCTTTATGGTTAGCCAGGTATTCGGCTATTTGTTCGCGACGCAGGTTTTCCGGGTAATCTTCCGGTACTTCTTTTACTTTCACTTCAAAAGTTACATCTAATTTGCCTAACAATTCTTTGCGGCGGGGCGAATTAGAAGCAAGTATCAATTTGCGTGATAAATTCATCTTGTTTTATGGAAGAAAATAAAAAACCGGTAATTACTTTCGGATAAAAAAAAGTAGATTTCTGCGGCATCATGGCTCCGCTGTAACAAACCTCTTTTACTTCCTGCATCGAGATTTCGTTCGTTATAAAAGCCGCTTGGGCTTTACCGGCGTCCACCAATGCCAGACACTGCGTAAAGTTACGGATGTAAAGTATAGCGGGATGGGTGCGTTGTTTGGCCCGCACCATGCCCAGAACTTTTTCGAAAACAAAATAATGTAAAACGGTAAGATCCAGGGCTTTTACTACTTCCGGAAAATTCCAGTACAACTGGGCATGCACTTCTGGTTTTAACCTTATTTTATAGGCCTGTCCGTGGAGGTATAAACCAAAAGCCCACTTTTTACCCATAATAACTTCGTTTAAAGCGTAGGCATCTTCCTGCGGAATAATGGTAAAGTAAGGCGTTAAAGCGGCCAGAAAAGCTTCATCCGACAAATCTAATTGGGTCAGAACCCGGTGCGTGGGTAATATTTTTAAATCATCCGCTTCGGTATTGGTCAGGTACATGAAATGATAATTATAGGCCTCCTGACCGGTAGGATGCGGATTGCTTTTACTGCATTGCTGCTTATAAGCCAGCGATGCTTCGTACCGGTGGTGTCCGTCGGCTAATAAAACCTGTTTATCCTGCAAAACACGCTTAAATTTTTGAATGACTGCTGCATCCTGGATGACAGCCATTACATCCCGCACTCCCTGGTAATCTTCTGTTTCGTAGATGGGTGCCTGCATGCTTTCGTCCATGTATTTTTCCAATTCAAAATCCGGATCGGTGTAAAGGCCGTGGGTGGGGCTGGTTTGCAGAAGTGTTTTGGCTAATAATTCGGTGCGGTCGTTCACCGAACCAGGAATGGTATTTTCGTGGCGAAGCAAAATATTTTCCTGCCACTCATAAACCCGGATATGGCACATAAAACCTTTGCGGCAATATTCTTTCCCGGTACCGGGCAACCGGAAATATTGGTAATAAACGTAAATGCCGGGTAAAGCATCTTGTTGCAGTATTTTTGTTTCTTTCCAACGCTTTAGTATGGCCTCAGCGTGATCGATAGAGCCTTTGGGTACCGATAAATGGATGCTGTTAAGAGGGTTTTGGTATAAAGCTTCCCGCTGCTTTTCCGATACTACATCAAAGAGGGGAGAAGTTAAATCTGCAATATTTTCAGTTAAGTCAGGAGCGTATCGCCAGCCTTTTAAAGGTTTTATTTCGGCCATGCTTGGGGGGTATACTTTAAAAAAAAGTTTTTATTTATGATATATTTTATAGTTCTGCTAAACCATTTTGCTCATATAGCCAATCCAGAATAAGCATCAGGAACTCCACATTCCAGGTATCGGTGTAAAATAAGTTTGTCCAGACCTGGCTATTACGTTTGCTGTAAATTGATAAGCGATCATATTTTTTTTGGTAGATTAAATCTTCCCAGGTAATTATATCTTTTTGGGCCGAAAATAAATTTCGACGGTAAATAGTAATGCCTTGCTTCTGAAATACGCAATGATTAATAATTAAACCGGACTCGGATTGAAGTTGCTGTTTTTTTTCGTTTAACAAACGATCTGCAACCTGGTCCCATACCGTATCCAGTATTTGGTAGTATAAAGTATCAAAATAATAATTGCTCAGATCGAGATAATTCCGGAAAACCAGGTTTATTTCTTTATCCGGCGATTTAAAGCTTAAAGCATATTGGGTGCCCAATGAAAACCGGTAGAATTGCATCAGGGTTAAGCCAAACTTCAGATCGGAAATTTGCCCTAGTTGTATTTCGGTTTCGGCAAAAGCAATTTTCTCTTTATCTAAATAGATAGGGTGCTGTTTACTACCCAACGAATTTAGTTTTATCTGTTCCGAAAAGATAGTGGCTGCTTTTCCTGCCAATGGAAATAATTTTTAAACGACAATTATCTTATATATTTAAGGAGCCAGGCGGCAAAGCTGCCAGGTAGCCGTAGCTGATTCACGTTTATAAACCACCCGGTCGTGCAGCCGATTAGGCCGGCCTTGCCAAAATTCAATGTACAAAGGTATAAGGCCGTAACCACCCCAATGTGGTGGCCGGGGAACTGGCCCTTCGGTACCAAATTTTTGCTCATAAGCGTTAGTTTTACTTTCCAGTTCCTGGCGGTCTTCTACTTCCTTACTCTGGGGCGAAGCCCAGGCCCCAATCTGGCTACCGCGCGGCCGGCTCTGAAAATAAGTATCCGAAACTTCCGGACTTACCTGTTCTACGTGGCCTTCTATGCGAACCTGCCTTTCCAGTTCGGGCCAGAAAAACGTTAAGGCAGCAAAGCGGTTTTCTCCTAATTCGGTTCCTTTGCGGCTGGTGTAATTGGTAAAAAATACAAACTGATCTTTTTCTAGCGCTTTCAGTAACACAACCCGGGCCGATGGCTTGCCTGCGGCGCTAACGGCGGCGAGTACCATGGCCGTAGGTTCGGCAGCCTGGGCATTTAAAGCTTCCTGTAACCAATCTTCAAATTGCGCAAACGGATTTTCCTTTATGTTTTGCTCCGTAAGTTCTTGCTGGGTATAAGATTTCCGGATATCAGCTAAATTTAATTTCGGTGCCATGTTTTAAGGGATTAAACCAATCAGTAACAGCACAACTTATACGTTACTTTCTGTTTTATAAAAATGTAATTAGCTTTTATGGTTAGAAAAAAACAAACTTTATATTTATTACTTATTAATCTAATACCGGTATCCGGATCTTCGTAATCACAAATTAAACACCTAAAGCAGGAATATTTTTGAAAAGCCACTATTTTAAATCAAATTCGCACTTATCATATATTATTCTTTCGAAGCAGAAAATATACTAAATAGTTTCGGATACGCGTATTGTATACTTAAGCCATTTAAAAATTAGATGGCACATTCTGATTTTAATACCGTATTAAAACAGAAGTAACCTATTATTGTAAATTATAGCTAAGTATATACCCTTAACCCATGAAGAAAGTTAAAAGCGGCAGTATATTAATTTCGGAGCCTTTCATGGGCGATCCAAACTTTGAAAGAACCGTGGTACTAATTTGCCGGCACGACGAAGACGGAACTTTTGGCTTGGTTTTAAACCGTAAATCAAATCTGAAGTTATCGGATGTGCTGGATATATTTCAGCAAAGCGGCGATATGGAGCTGAATATTGGTGGGCCCATGCAGTACAATACCTTGCATTATATTCACCAGGTAGAGCAGTTAGAAGAATCTATCCCGTTAAGCGACTCCGTATATTGGGGTGGCGATTACGAACAATTAAAAGAACTATTAGGGTCCGGTTTGATTTCTTCGGAAGATATCCGGTTTTTCCTGGGGTATTCTGGCTGGTCGCCCGGACAGCTACAGGAAGAAATAGATAAAAAAACCTGGATTATAAATAACTCAACCACCAATAAATTGTTTGATTTTGACCAGGATACGCTCTGGCGCGAAATACTTAAAGAAATGGGCGGTAAATATAAAGTACTGGCCAATTACCCGATAGATCCCAGCCTAAATTAAGCGAAAGGGATTTTGATAACAATTAAAGCAAAAACATCATGATGTTGGACACCGATAATAATACAGCGGGCACGCACGAACAAAACAATCCTGCTGCGCAGGAAACCCCCCAAAGTATTCTGGAGAAAAGATTAGCCGAACTTAACGCTAAAAACACGCCGCAAACAACTTCGCCGCCCGAAGATAAAGCTACCGGCGACGAAATAAATACCAATGCTATTGCGGTTCCCGCAGCTATTCCGCCGGCCGCTACGCCGCTCACCCCGGCTATAGATTCGCCCCAGACAGATGATGTTTTAAATACTATGAATACACCAGCTTCGGCAGCGCCGGATGATAAGGCCATTATGGCCAATAGTTCAATTCCCCAGCCAGCAACGCCGCTAACTGAAAGCGAAAATAATTCATCTGCATCTTCCCCAGATCTTCCGATTAACGAGGCTGTTTCAACACCAACTGAAGAAGTAAGCCTCCCGGCCGATGAAGCAGAGCTTTACGACGATTCAGTACCGCACGCCATGGAGCTGTTATCTACGGTAGGAGTGATACCGGCAACCCCGGAAATTGCGCCGGAACCAACAGCGGTACAGCCCGAAAATACCTTACGTACCGCTCCGGCAGCAAACCCGGATACAAATAATAGTGCTGAAAGTATAGCGGAAGAAGAAGATAATACCGAAGACTTAGTACCCGAAGCCGATTACAGCACCTTTTCATTAACCGATTTGCGGCAGAAATTGATGGCCGGTTTAAAAACTGTTAATCGCAAAAATGCCCGTTCTATTTACGACATGCAACGCCAGTACGAAATCAAGCTGGCGGAGGAAAGACAGGAGGCACTGCAGCGTTTTGAAGCAGAAGGCGGACTGGCGGATGATTTTGCTTTTAATGCCGGACCGGAGCACCAGACCTTGGAACAGGCATTTCAGCAATTCCGGGAAAACCGCAACCGGGAACAACGGCAGGAAGAAGAACAACGCGATAAAAATGGCCGCCGCAAACAAGCATTATTGGAGCAATTACGGGTATTGGTAGAATCGCCGGAAACCAAAAGCAGCAGCGATAAAATAAAAGCCATTCAGGACGAATGGAAAGCTATTGGCGCCGTACCTACCGGCGAGTCGCAGCAATTATGGAATTCGTATCATGCGCTGCTCGATATATTTTACAATAACCGCAGCATTTTTTATGAACTGAAAGAACTAGACCGACGCAAAAACCTGCAGCAAAAAATACAGTTATGTGAGCGGGCCGAGGCGCTGGTAAATCTGCCGTCCATCAACAATGCTTTACAGGAACTGCGGCATTTGCACGAAGAATGGAAGCATTTAGGTCCGGTACCCAACGATCAGCGCGATCAGATATGGGAACGCTTTATCCAGGCATCGGAAAAAATACACGCCCGCAAAAAAGAATTTATTACGGAGCGGAAAACCAAGGAAAACGAAAACCTGGTAAAAAAACAGGAATTATTAGCTCGTATCGATACTTTCCAGCATTATCAGACCGACCGAATAAACGACTGGCGCGATAAAACCGAAGAAATTCAGAAATTAAAAGAAGAATGGGATACAATTGGATTGGTACCTAAAGAACGGGCCGACGAAATAAACAAGCACTTCTGGGGCAGCTATAAATCTTTCTTTAACCACAAAAACGGTTTCTTCAAATCGTTGGATGAGCAAAAGATGCAGAATATGCGGCTGAAAACCGAATTGTGCGAAGAAGCTGAAAGATTAAAAGACAGTACGGATTGGGACGAAACTAAAGAAAAGCTAATTCAGTTGCAAAAGCAGTGGAAAACCATTGGCCGGGTGCCCGATAAGTATTCCGATAAGTTGTGGAACCGATTCCGGACGGCTTGTAACGAATTTTTCGACCGCAAACAAAACCAGGTACAATTACGGGAGGCAGAACTTAATAAGGCTGCAAACGAAAAAACTGCTTTTTTTGAACAGGTTGCTTCCCGTATAACCCAAACCAATACCCAACCCGGTACTTTGGAAGAACTGGAGAATTTCCGGACCACCTGGGAAAGCTTTGGTACTCGGGGCAACGCCAAGCAGGACGACCGGTTTTATGACTTGCTGCAAAAGTTTGTGGAAACTATTCCGATGGTGAGCAATGAAGAAAGAGATGCGCTTCTTTTAAACCTGCAGATCACGCGTATTCGCCAAAGTCCGGATGCTTCTCAACGCATTCACCAGAAAGAGCAGTATATTCGCAAAGAAATTGGCCAGTTAGAAAACGATATTCGTACTTTGAAAACTAATATCGAGTTCTTTGGCCGGTCTAAAAATGCCGAAAAACTACGGGAAGAGTACCAGGCTCGCATTGGCGAAGCCGAACACAAGATTCAATTATTGCAACGACAACTCTTAGCGTACCGGCAAGCTTAATTTTTTTATTTTTGATAATCAGTGCATTAAAAAAATATCTTTAAAATAGGCGAGGGGCAGTTTGCATAATTAAAACTAAGTACTAATTTTGCTACCGCTTTGAAACAAAAGCATTACCAGTACCGCCTCCATAGCTCAGCTGGTAGAGCAACTGACTTGTAATCAGTAGGTCGCTGGTTCGATCCCGGCTGGGGGCTCTTAATAAAACCACTTATATCTGAAAATGATGTAAGTGGTTTTTTGTTTGCACACATTTTGCCCACGATTTACTTTTTCTTACATGGAAAACACAGATGATACCTTTAAAATACCGGTTACATATAGGGGAGAAGAGCTATCTTTTCCCGCAAAATTCCTTATGTCTGGTTATACCCATAAGATTCAAGTAGAAGTAGATGAGCAGTTAATTATGTTTGAACCGGATGAGGAAAGAAACTACCGGGCAATACTAAATGCTGCTCAACTTGAGAAAGGAGCGAAGATTGATGTGCCACTTCTCCAGGCTATTGCTGCAGTTTTAGAATCAGTAGTGAATTAATATTTTTCCGTCTTAGCATTTCTTTCATGCGCAAAAAAGCCGGTGGCTAAACCGTGAGAATGTTATTGTACTGAAAAATTAGTATTACGCAAAACGTTCAAATTAATAGATTTTGTGAACTTACAATCTTGCAGGATGAATTAAGCTTTTCTCCTTTTATAACTGTATTGTTGCTAGCCTTGCATAACATTAATAAACAAAACTAAAAAAGAGCAGCTTAAAGTAATTTAAGCTGCTCTTTAGTAAAATCTTATTTTATTAATTTACCTGGAGATCATTACTTTTTTAGTAGTTCTTTCATTGCCTTGCTCAATAACTACTACATACAGACCCGGCGGTAAATCTCTTACATATAAAACTATGTTGTTAACGCCCACTTTAGCTTGTCGAGTTATTGTTTTAACTCTTCTGGCAAGTGCATCTGTAAGGTAAATACTGATTTCTTTTTCCATCGCCGAAGACATATTGATGTTTATAACTTCATGGGCGGGATTGGGATAGATGGAAAGAAAAGTATCTTCAGTGCTACTTAAAGTACCTGCCATTGCTGATCGGGTACTTTCCAGGGCCAGGCTCTTTGATCCGGTAACTAAACGGGCTCCCGCCCAGTCCGCGTGATCATAGTTAAAGCCATTTCCGCCGTCGGTTACAACTAATTTGAGCTGTTTTTTACCACTTACATTCAGGTCAATTGATTTAGTACTCGAACGGCCACTCATATTACCACTTTCGTACGCAAGTACATTATCCAGGTAAACCTGAAAATTTACCCGCCCTCTATTACCGACTTCATCATCTATGCCCACGTCGCTAATAAACTGGCTGTATTTACCCGCCAGGTTATACAAGAGGGTGGAGGTAGCATGCACGCCTAATCCTTTGGCATACGTCACCCGGTTAAGAGTTATTGCTTTACCGTCACCAGTGCTTTTTTCACCGTTGCTTTTATCTTTTTCTACTGGACCGTAACCGCTAGTAGCCGATGTCCAGGTTAAATCAGATAGAAACGTAGTTCCGCCCGCAGTAAAGTTGGCTGTATAGGTGGTATTAACATCCGGAATAGTAATATTCCCGCCACTAGTAATCTTTGAAGACCAATGACTGAACTGATAGGTAACACCATTGATGGTTTGTGGCGAGGGAGCACTTAAAGGAATTGCCATACCGGATACAAAATTCTGGGCATAAGGCGTTGTTTTATCTTGATTATTCAGGGTTACTTTTAGTCCTGCCGGGTTGGTAGCCAGGTTAACAGTAACCACTCTCGGGTCCAGGTCGATGGAGTCCCGGCTCGTAAGCCCTTTTGAGTCAGTTATGGTCAGAATGAGCCGGTACCACACATTTGCAGCTATTTCTCCTTGGTTGGGAATGGTAAAAGAACCGGTTTTAGCCCCACTTGCCACGGGCGGGCCGTCATGTTTATGAGCGTCGTGATGGAATATAACAGTCCAGCTAAAAGCGCTGGCTGGTAAGGTGCCATCTTCCGGATCGGTGCCTGTACCCGCAAAGGAAATACTTGTCCCTGCGCGGTAAATCGTATGATTTGCCGGGGAAGTAATCTTGGCCGTGGGAGCAGCATTAAAAGTAGTAACCGTTAGGGTAGCTGTATTACTGGTAACACTCCCGGCCGGGTTGGTTACAATTGCTCGGTATTGCCCGGCACTTGTGGTCGTGGTGCTGGTAATGGTATAGGTAGCACCCGTAGCGCCGGCAATGTTAACGCCGTTCTTTTGCCATTGATAGCTGAGAGGAGCGGTGCCGGAGGCACTCACGCGGAAAGTAGTGGGTTGTCCCTGCGAAACGGTTACGCTACTAGGTTGACTCGTGATAGCCGGTGAGCTGTTATTGGTGTAAATGATTTTATATAAAGCCTTGTTATTGCGGCTAAGATAATAAAGGTTACCATCAGTGCCCATCGAAAGACTAAGAGATTGGCCCGGTAACCCGGTGGCAAAGGCCGAACGCTCGGCTGTACCGCCGGAAACATCAATAAAGTTGATCCAGTTGTTGCACAGGTCCTGGTAAAAGTATTTGCCGGTGTAGCTGGCCGGGTAGTTGGAAGTAGTTGGGTTAAAGAAAACACCTCCGGTAATGGCGCAGCCATGGTCATCGCCCGATCCGTGCCGGTATGTATAAACCGGATTTTGATAAGCTGTATTGCTACTAAAGCCTTCGGCACCGGGCCAGCCAAAATTTAATCCGCCCGTGGTGGCCTCGTTAATTTCTTCCCAGGTAACTTCGCCCACGTCATTTACAAAAAGCCGGCCGGTGCCTGGCTGAAAAGCAAATGTATAGGGATTTCTTAAGCCGTAGGACCATATTCTTTTCCGCTGCTCCGATCCGGTGGGAAAAGGATTGCCGGCCGGCACACTACCGTCTGGATTGATGCGAAGTATTTTCCCGTGGTAGGTATCGTGGTTTTGAGCGTGAGCCCGGTTGGCGTTTTCTCCTACGGCCAAATAGAGTTTACCGTCCTTGCCAAACTGCATTGCACCGCCATTATGATTGGTAGCGCTGCTTAGAGGGTCCAATTCCAAAATAATTTTTTCACTACCGGCCAATGCTACATCTCCGTTAGTGGTAAAGCGACTTACACGGTTATGTATTGTCCCGGTGGGCACGGTGTAATACAGGTATATGTATTTGTTGGTGGCAAAATTTGGGTCTAGTGCAATGCCGATTAAACCTCTTTCACCCGAGGCATTCACGCTTAATTGTATAAAAGGGGCGGGCAGTAAAGCACCGTTTTTAATTACCAGCAATTTACCACCCTGTTCGGCTACAAAAATACGCCCATCGGGTGCAAAGGCCAGCACCGTAGGATTACTGATGCCACTAGCCACTTGTACCTGACTAAAGCCTGTTGGGAAGGTTTGGGCGAACGATGAAGAAAAGGTAGTGCCTACCAAAAGCGCGGCAAGAAAAAAATAAAGGAAGGGAAGAGAGCGTTTAAGCTGGTGCAACCTCAATGCCGGACAAAAATTCTGAGTAGCGTTTTTCATGCGAATAAAGTTTAGGTGAATAATTACACATAAATAATTGTAAGAAAGAAAATTGCAAGGTAAGTATAGGTTTGACTTAACGGCTTTGGTGCAGATTAGTTAACGTATATTATAAGTTTATTATATAGAAATAGTTCTTCTGCAAATTGCCGGATATCAGCATCCGGAAACAGGTTTGCTTAGTTTATTGGTAGATTTGCTTTATTAGTTAAGCAATACAGAAAGTTGATTTCTTACAACAATAATTCTGTATGCCTGTGAACACGAAGAGTTGGTATAATTTAGTAAGGATAAATTTATATATTTTTCAAAGGCCAACTAATCTATTTAGTTTAATTTTGAAGTCTGCTTGTGTAATGAATAAGAGAATATGGGGTTTTTAAATTTTTTTACGCAGGATATTGCCATTGATCTAGGTACTGCCAATATTCTGATAATGCATAATAACGCGGTTGTATTGGATGAGCCAGCCATTATTGCTTTTAACCGTACTACCAACGAAGTGTTAGGCGTGGGCCACAAAGCCATGCAAATGGAAGGTAAAACCCACGAAAATATTCGGACGGTAAGACCTTTAATGGATGGGGTTATTGCGGATTTTAACGCAGCCGAACATTTAATCCGGGGTCTTATAAAGATGATAAATTTACGTAAAGGATGGTTTCCTCCTTCTTTGCGGATGGTCGTTTGTATTCCGGCCGGTATAACAGAAGTAGAAAAAAGAGCTATCCGGGATTCGGCCGAAACTGCCGGGGCAAAAGAAGTTTACCTTATTCATGAGCCCATGGCGGCGGCGCTGGGCATTGGCATTAACGTGGAAGAGCCGATCGGTAATATGATTATTGATATTGGCGGCGGCACTACCGAAATAGCGGTGGTAGCCATGAGCGGAATTGTTTGTGAACAATCTATTAAAGTAGCGGGGCAAGCCTTTGATGCTGAAATACTGCAGTACATGCGACAGCAGCATAATCTCATGATTGGCATACGCACCGCCGAACAAATAAAAATTAAAGTAGGCTCGGCTTCCACCGATTTAGTCAATCCTCCCGCCGATTATGCCGTGCTGGGTCGTGACCTGATGACCGGCATCCCAAAAGAAATTACCATTAGTTATGCCGAAATTGCTTATTGCCTGGATAAAATAGTTGTAAAGATGGAAGACGCTGTAATGAAAGCCCTGGAAATAACGCCTCCGGAGCTTGCCGGGGATATTTACCAGAATGGAATTTATTTAACCGGGGGAGGTGCTTTGCTGAGAGGTCTAGACACCCGCATTTCGGCCATTTCCAAGTTACCGGTGCACGTTGCCGAAGATTCTTTACGTGCCGTTGCCCGGGGTACGGGAATAGCTTTGCAGAATATTGGTCGGTTTACCTTTTTAATGCGGTAATTCAGTAATCAAACGGGTTCTTCGCTTAAAAGAGACCTGTACCTTGCGATATCAAATCGTATTATGATATTATTATAGCTCAAAATAACTGACACGCAAGATTATGTAAGTCTCTTTTAATAAAGCTATTTAGATCTTTTTGATAAAGTCGGTCAATCTGGAAGAGCATTTTTACATTTTCTACAGTATACCGGGGCGTTTATGTTAAAGAAAACTTTCTTTTGCAGTACGGCTTTTTTCTGGAAGGATTACTATGCTTTAACTTGCCGTTTAATGATAATATAAAAGGTAATTAAGGCATTATACGGCTGCGAACTTCTTTACCGGTAGCTACTTCTTTTCCGAAAAGGTCTACATACTCCACATTGGGTACCCAGAAGGTGCCCCCATTTATGCGGGCAAAAACGCGGGTTACAATGGCATTTTTTTGATTGAGATTGGTATAGACATGATACATCCCCGATTGGTCTTGCGATAAACGAAAAGTTAATTTAGAATAACATACAAATTGGAAATCGAAATTTCCCGGGCTTATTTTTTTAACATTCAGGCCATAGGCTAATTTCCGCTGAAAATAATTAAGGTCCCGGCGTATTCCTTTTTCCGCATACCGTATCCAATAAATTTTTATAGGTTCATTTTCATTTATCTTACCATCAGGTTTAAGGTTCAATTCATAAATAACAGTATTAGTGTTCGGATCCCGTTGTACATAAAACAACAGGTTCTTAATGTTCTTTGGTACCGGCAACGTATCACTTATGGCCTTTATCCATATTGTTTTAGGAGCAGGTGATGCTTGTAACGGCTGGGAAATTATGATCATTTTTATCAAAACTAAAAATGATATATAATACTTTTTCATATAATGTTTTACCGGCAAATGCGCATTTAATATCTGCTATAACGTAGAAATATAGAATTAATGATGCTTGCGCCGGAGTGAAATACTTGCTGCCAATTGTTTTTAAATATTGATCGTTCAAATTTAATTCATAACTGATCTTATACAAAACCAAATATAACAAAGGTCTTTCTTTACATATATTTAGATAAAAAAGCAGCCGCTTGACATACTGTAATAATTGCTTCATAAAAGAAAATATAAAGCCTTGTTATCTAAAAGCTTGAGACTCGTGCTTCGGAGTTTCGGTAGTTGGAGCGTGCGTACCAATACCAGCATTATTTACCAGGTAATCTAATTGACGGCAGCTAAGACTAGGCTAAATTTTTTATATGAAAAATCTAAAAGTTTAGTTTTAGTAAACAAAACCCTTATATTTGGTAAACTTTAGGGGTGCCGAAAGGCTGAGATGATACCCTTGGAACCTGAACAGGATAATGCCTGCGAAGGGAAAAGTGCCTCCGTACTCTTATCGGCGTTCTGCCTTTTTTCCTCCTAAAGCTTGGTTTACCCATAACGTAAAGGCGATTTGCCATGCTTATTTATATCAACAACGAAGTCCGGGAATTTTCGGCTGATCCAACTTTATTTGACTTGCTGCACGAATTGCAGCTGGCCGAAAAAAGAGGATTAGCAGTTGCAATTAATAACCAGGTTATTCCCAAAAAAGCCTGGGTCGTCTCCACATTAAGCGAAAATGATAAAGTAACCATTATTCAGGCCACCCAAGGTGGATAAATCTATATTTATGAAAGAGGAAAAAAACCCCAGCGAACAGGTTCTTAGCCGTAAGCCCCTGCCTAATTCCCGTAAAATATACATTCCGGGACAACTCCATGATATCCGGGTGGCCATGCGCGAAATTGCCCTGCAGGATACCGTCTCTAAAGTAATCGGGGGTGAAAAACGCGAGATAAATGCGCCCGTTACCGTGTACGATACAAGTGGCCCTTATACCGATCCGAATTATGAAATTGACCTAAAAAAAGGTTTACCTCGTTTGCGGGAATCTTGGATAACAGACCGTCAGGATATAGAAAGGTTACCGGATTTAACGTCGGAATACGGCCGAATGCGGGCAGCTGATACAAAGTTAGACAGTTTACGTTTCGAACATATTAAATCGCCTTACCGGGCCAAAACTGATCAAAATGTGACCCAGTTGCATTACGCCCGGCAGGGAATAATCACCGCGGAGATGGAGTATATCGCTATCCGGGAAAACCAACGGATAGATGAACTGAAAAACAACAGCAGTATGTGGCAACAACATGCCGGTAACAGCTTTGGTGCCCATACCCCTAAAAACTACATTACGCCGGAATTTGTGCGGCAGGAAGTAGCTGCCGGGCGAGCCATTATCCCGGCCAATATCAATCACCCGGAAAGCGAGCCCATGATCATCGGGCGTAATTTTCTGGTGAAAATCAACACCAATATCGGTAATTCAGCGGTTACTTCTTCCATCGAAGAAGAAGTAGAAAAAGCTGTCTGGAGCTGTCGTTGGGGTGGTGATACCCTAATGGATTTATCGACCGGAAAAAATATTCACGAGACCCGCGAATGGATCATTCGTAATTGCCCGGTACCGGTGGGTACGGTGCCCATTTACCAGGCGCTGGAGAAGGTAAACGGCAAAGCCGAAGACTTGACCTGGGAGATATTCCGTGATACGCTTATAGAACAGGCCGAACAGGGAGTAGATTATTTTACCATTCACGCTGGCGTATTGCTGCGTTATATCCCGCTAACCGCCCGACGCGTAACCGGTATTGTTTCGCGGGGTGGCAGTATTATGGCTAAATGGTGCCTGGCTCATCATAAAGAAAACTTCCTGTATACTCATTTCGAAGATATTTGTGAGATTATGAAAGCCTATGACGTTTCTTTCTCCCTGGGAGATGGCCTGCGTCCGGGTTCGATTGCCGATGCCAACGATGCCGCCCAGTTTGGCGAGTTAGAAACTTTAGGTGAACTAACCAAAATTGCCTGGAAACACGATGTGCAGGTCATGATTGAAGGTCCGGGCCATGTGCCAATGCACCTCATCAAAGAAAATATGGAAAAGCAACTGGCGCATTGCGACGAAGCCCCTTTCTATACTTTGGGACCCTTAACCACCGATATTGCACCGGGCTACGACCACATTACCTCCGCCATTGGTGCCGCCATGATTGGCTGGTACGGTACGGCCATGTTGTGCTACGTAACTCCGAAAGAGCACCTGGGACTACCGAATAAAAAAGATGTGAAAGATGGGGTAATTACTTATAAGATTGCCGCCCATGCTGCTGATCTGGCCAAAGGTCACCCCGGCGCTCAGTACCGCGACAATGCTTTGAGCAAAGCCCGGTTCGAATTTCGCTGGGATGATCAGTTTAATTTGTCGCTGGACCCGGATACCGCCCGGGAGTTTCACGACGAAACTTTGCCGGCCGAGGGCGCCAAAATTGCTCATTTCTGCTCGATGTGCGGTCCGCATTTCTGCTCCATGAAAATAACCCAGGACGTTCGGGAATACGCGGACAAGTTGGGGCTGGAAGAAAAGGCAGCGCTGGATAAGGGCATGGCAGAAAAAGCTTCGGAATTCAAGGAAAAAGGCAGCGAAGTTTATTTATAAAGCTTTGGCCCGCACCCGACCATACGCTTTATGTATTGCCGGCTCCGATCCCAGCGGCGGAGCCGGTATATTTGCCGATCTTAAAACTTTGGAGGCCAATAAAGTTTATGGTTTAGGCGTAGTGTCGGCCCTAACTTATCAGAACGACGATACTTTCTCCGGGGTGGATTGGGTACTAATGGAAAAGATTATTGCCCAGGCCAGGTTGGTGCTGCAAAAATTCCCGGTAGAGGTAGTGAAAATCGGCTTAATCCAAAACCTGCCCGTTTTAAAAGCTTTAATTTCTTTTTTGCAGGAGAATAGCCCGGATATAAAGATTATCTGGGACCCGGTTTTAAAAGCTAGTGCCGGTTTTACTTTTCACGAGCAGTTAGACCAGGAAATGCTTAAAGAAGTTTTAAACAGCCTTTACGTAATCACCCCGAATGTGCCGGAAGCCAGGCAGCTATCACCTGCTTCCCAGCCGGAAGAAAGTGCCCAACAGCTCTCGCATTTTTGTCATGTTTTGCTGAAAGGCGGGCACCAGGACGACAAAAAAGGTTATGATCAATTATTTCTCCGTACCGGCGAAATACTTTCCTATAGGCCCCGCCGGTTAGAAGTATTTCCGAAACACGGCTCCGGTTGTGTGCTGGCGGCGGCACTGGCGGCTAACCTGGCCCGCGGCTTTAAGCTGCCACGGGCAGTACTCCGGGCCAAACAATATACGGCCGGCTTTTTAGCCAGTAATGAAACTTTGCTAGGATATCATAAACTATAACATGGTTGCGCGCTTACATTATATTACCCAGGATATACCCGGATATACCCACGCGCAGCTGGCCGCGCTTGCCTGCCAGGGTGGGGTTTCCTGGGTGCAGTTACGGCTGAAGAATACGACCGGCGAAGCATGGCGGCAAGCGGCGCTGGAAACCTTGGCCGTATGCCGCGAATATGACGCCAAACTTATCATCAACGATCAGGTTCAGCTGGCTCAGGAGATTGGGGCCGATGGGGTGCACCTGGGCTTGCAAGACATGCCTACTGACGAGGCCAGAAAACAGCTTGGCCCTAACTTTATTATTGGCGGTACCGCCAACACTTTTGCGGATATTCAAAAGCATGTTGCCGCTGGAGTTGATTATATTGGTTTGGGCCCGTTTCGTTTTACCCCCACCAAAGAAAATCTGAGCCCGGTTTTGGGTTTGGCAGGATACCAGCACTTGCTCCGTCAATGCCGGGAAGCTGGCATCATGCAGCCCATAATTGCCATTGGCGGCATCGGTATAGCCGATATAGAACCTTTGCTGCAAACCAAGGTTTACGGCATTGCCTTGTCCTCGGCCATTAACAAAAGTGAAAATAAAATTGCTGCCGCCGCAAGTTTTGCAAAGATATTAGAAAAAGCGCCGGCTGTAATTCCGGCAGGAAAGTAATATGGAAATTCTATCTGCTTCTTTAAGCATTGCCCAGAAGACCTTTAACTCCCGTTTGTTTACCGGCACCGGCAAATTCAATTCTTCCGTCCAAATGGAAGCTGCTTTGCTGGCCTCGGGTTCGGAGTTAGTAACAGTAGCTTTAAAAAGAGTTGATCTGCAGCAGAATCAGGATGATATGCTGCAGTATCTAGGCCATAGCCAATTTAACCTGTTGCCTAACACCTCGGGGGTACGTACTGCCCGCGAAGCAATTTTTGCGGCGCAGCTGGCCCGCGAAGCCTTAGAAACAGACTGGGTGAAACTGGAAATCCACCCGGATCCTAAGTATTTGCTGCCAGACCCGATTGAGACGTTGAAAGCGGCGGAAGAACTGGTGAAGTTGGGATTCATTGTGCTGCCCTACGTACATGCTGATCCGGTGCTGTGCAAGCGCCTGGAAGAAGTGGGTACAGCCGCTGTAATGCCCTTGGGGGCGCCTATTGGCTCGAATAAAGGTTTAAGAACGCGTGATTTCCTGGAGATCATTATTGCGCAAAGCCGGGTGCCGGTGGTAGTAGATGCCGGCATTGGCTCCCCGTCGCACGCGGCCGAAGCCATGGAAATGGGAGCCGATGCGGTATTGGTAAACACTGCCATTGCCGTGTCGGAGGACCCGGTAAAAATGGCTCTGGCCTTTAAGCTTGCCGTAGAAGCGGGTCGCCTGGCTTACGAAGCCAAGCTGGCGCCAACTAAAAATTTTGCCGAAGCCAGCAGTCCTTTAACCGCTTTTTTAGAAGATTAACATGTTCCGGAAGATATTCGATCAGTATAATTGGGAGGCGGTGCAAGCCAGCATTTATGCTAAAACTACGGCGGATGTAGAGCGGGCTCTGAGCAAATCGAAAAGCTCGCTGGATGATTTTAAAGCCCTGATTTCCCCGGCGGCTCAGCCTTACCTGGAAATTATGGCCCAGCAAAGTCACGCCTTAACCCAGAAACGCTTCGGCAAAACACTGCAAATGTACGTGCCTCTTTACCTATCCAATGAGTGTCAGAATATCTGCACTTATTGCGCTTTCAGCCTCGATAATAAAATTCCCCGCCGTACCTTAACGGATGCGGAGATTCTGCAGGAAGTAGCGGTGCTGAAGCAGATGGGCTATGAGCATGTGCTGCTGGTTACCGGCGAAGCCAATCAGACGGTAGGCGTTTCTTACCTCAAAAATGCCATTAAGTTAATTCGTCCGTATTTTGCGCATATCTCCCTGGAGGTGCAGCCCCTAGATCAAGAAGATTACGAAGTTTTAATTGAAGCCGGTTTGAATACCGTTTTGGTGTACCAGGAAACGTATCACCATGAAAAATATAAGATTCATCACCCTAAAGGCAAAAAGTCTAATTTCGATTACCGCCTGGAAACACCGGATCGCCTGGGTCGGGCCGGTATTCACAAAATGGGCTTGGGGGTACTAATCGGGCTGGAGGACTGGCGCACGGATTGTTTTTATACCGCGCTGCACCTCGATTACCTCGAAAAAACCTATTGGCAAACAAAATTCAGTATATCTTTCCCCCGTTTGCGCCCCATTGAAGTAGGTACTACCGATCATACGGCCATGCGGACTTTTAACCCCTACATGACCGACAAGGAACTGGTGCAACTCATTTGCGCTTATCGCCTGTTGAACGAGGAAGTAGAACTTTCTTTATCTACCCGGGAGAGTCAGAAGTTCCGGGACCACATAATTAAACTGGGTATTACCAGTATTAGTGCCGGCTCCAAAACCAATCCGGGCGGCTATGCGGTAGCCCCGCAATCTCTGGAACAGTTTGAAATCTCCGACGAACGCAGCCCTGGGGAAATTGCCGCCATGATTCGGCAGCAGGGCTACGAACCGGTTTGGAAAGACTGGGACCGATCTTTTGAGGTTAAATAAATTTGCCTATGTCTCTTGCACCATTAACGCCACCAGAAACCAGCCGTTATGCCCGCCATATTATGCTCCCGGAAATCGGCATGGCTGGTCAGGAAAAGCTAAAAGCGGCTAAAGTACTCGTGATTGGGGCCGGTGGCTTGGGCTGCCCGGTGCTGCAATATCTAACGGCTGTCGGAATAGGTACCATCGGCCTGGTGGATTCTGACTACGTAGAGGAAAGCAACTTGCAACGGCAAATATTATTTTCACCACGCGACACCGGCCGGTTAAAAGCCGAAGTTGCCCGGGAAAAGTTAGAGGAACAGAATCCCCTAATAAAGTTGGTGAGCTATCCGGTGCGCCTTAATGCCGCTAATGCTTTATCTATTCTGGCCGATTATGACCTGGTGCTGGATGGCTCGGATAATTTTAAAACGCGTTACCTGGTAAACGATGCCTGTGTGCTGCTAAATAAGCCGCTGGTATTTGGTTCTATTTATAAATTTGAAGGACAGGTAAGTGTTTTTAATTACCAGGGCGGCCCCACGTATCGCTGCTTGTACCCCGAAGAAAGCGAACTGGCCTCCTGCGCGGAAGTAGGCGTGTTAGGCGTGTTACCGGGGATAGTAGGTTGCCTGATGGCCAATGAAGCCATTAAAGTAATTACGGGTATTGGAGAAGTAACTGCCGGTGAATTACTAATATTGAACGCATTAAATTTAAGTTTTCAGACGTTTACTTTTGCCTTGGACCCGCAAAATAAAGCCATTACTAATCTGATTCCGGAAGTTGATAGCTGCAGCCTTCCGATGTCCGAACTTTCTTTTGCTGACGTAATCCAAAGATTAAAAGCCGGAGAAAAATTCTCCTTTGTGGATGTGAGGCAACCAGAAGAATTCCAAAGTTTAAACATAGGCGGCCAACTATTTCCCTTGCCTTCTTTATCTAAAACCTGGGAGCATATACCCAATCAAAATCCTGTTCTGGTTTATTGTAAAAGTGGTGTTCGCAGCAGGCAAGCAGCTGAATTTCTGCACACTAAAGGCTTCGATCAGGTATTTAGTTTAAATAACGGCATTAGGAATCTGCGCCCAGATCACTTGAATTTACTTCGGCAATGGATAACTAAGACAGCGCCTGTTTAATAGCTTTAAAAGCTTGCAAAGGAGAGGAGTGTTGCCAGACTGAGCCCAACAAAGCGGCGCCATCAAATCCGGCCTGCTTAACTGCCTCAATATTATTCGCGGCCACCCCACCTAAACCAATTATTTTTCCAGAAAAGTTAACTTGAGTTCTGATGGTGGCTAATCTTTCTTTTATGCTATTTAAATCTTCTTTGGGAGCATAACCAACTTTACTGATAGAAGGAAAAAGAGGACTGAAAAATACTAAACGGAAATACGGGGGCAGTTCTAATAAATCGGGAAGCGCATGCACCGAAGTAGAATAAAGTTGATTTTGGTTAAATACATCGGGGCTTTTCTTATTTCTTGCTGCTTCTTTCAGGTGCTGAACAGCCCTAGGAATACTTAAAAAAGAACTTAAATCAGGGGTTAAAAGGAGTTGATTATAATAAATTACAGGTAGATTCTTGCTGATGTATTCCCGTATCAGTTCTTGGTTTGCTGGTTCCCGGATATAAAGATAATCAAGTCCTGCTTCAAATAAAGGAAGCAATAATGCAAGTTGTCTGTTACTTATGTTTTCCGGGGTAATCGCAACTAATATAAAAGTTATAGGGCTTGCTTGTTCCAAAAGATGATTTATGAATACATTCTAAATAAAGAATCTTAAAAGCTTAGTACTAAAATTAAATGTTTAGTATTTAAATAATGCTTCCATATTTATAAAAATAATTAAATTCGGAGTTGTAAAAGCGCTGCAAGAATATTAAAACTATTTATATTTAAAAAGCGATAATGGTTCTTGCTAATATAGGGCCATATCGGAAATCTACAAAATTTATTTTATTCAGGATCAAGCTTAAACAGTTTTATAGTTTATGAATACATTTGAAGAAACAAAAGCTTTATTAAACGATTCAACCTTTTATTATATAATCTGCACCAATATGGAAGGTAGATATACTTACATTAACAATCACTATAAGAATAAATTCGAACCTATTCACGGCCCTATTGTGGGGGAACCATACCAAATTACCATGCATTCCGACGATACCAAAGTATGTGAGGAAGTAGCGGCAAAGTGTTTTATTAATCCGGATCAGGTTTACCCAGCAACCATCAGGAAACACGACGGCAAAGGTGGTTATGTAATTACACAATGGGAGTATAAAGCTTTATTCGACGATAATAATCAACCGGCCGGAATGTTTTGCCTGGGGCATGATATTACCCAGTATGTGCTCCAATACGAGCAGTTAAACAGTGCGCAAACCGAGTTAGATCGCAAGAAAGAAATACTGCAGGAAATTGCTTTTAACCAATCGCATGTAGTCAGAAGACCATTAGCCAATATTTTAGGTTTAACCATGATTTTGGAAAAAATGGAAATGGACCAAAATCTAAGGAATATCTGCGACATGTTGATTGACAGTAGTAAACAGTTGGATGATGTAGTAAAAGCAACGGTAGCTAAAACAAATGATTAACATTTCTAAGATATGATTACTTCAATGATTAAGCCGCTGCATGCTGCTCTTCAGTAAGATTTAGAAATGATGTTATTAATTTAGAATAGTGGCTGGTATTTTGGCAATCACTTACTCTGTTTTTTATTTCTACCTCGGTTAATGGAAAATTCTTTATCTGCCGAATTTTAATTTTTGAAAAGAAGAAGGGCAAATAATAGCGCCTATGTTCGACTTAACTAAGTTTACGAAGCGTAATGCCTGGAAAATATAACTGATTTATTAATGCAAAGCAGAATCAATTGTCGCCAGGAATAAGATAAATTGCTCCTGCACCAAATCTTTAATTTCCAGTTACTTTTGCTAGCTAACGCATTAGATAAAGCAGCTACAAAGTTTTCAGGTTGTATTATTATTGTATAAATAAGAATGGATAATGCCAGCCACGTAGTTTTGGCTCACAATAATATCAAATTTCTGGATGCAGTGGCCGGGATGAGTTCCGGCAGTAATTCAAAATTGAACCTCACTGAAACGAACCAACTGCAAGCGGCTAAACTGGATATCCGAAACAAAAGCCAATTAATATTAGATAATCTAGTAATTCCGGACTTAGCCTACACTTTTAGTGATAGTGCCAGATTGGATATAAAGGGGAGTGCTTTACAACTTTTAAAAAATAGATAGAAACAAAAAAGAGCTTGCTGCATGAAACAAGCTCTTTTCTATCTTTCGATAATCTGTTTAAGTTCAATATAAAATAATTAATTCTTTTCAACGCCGGATTAATTGGTGCTATCGGCAGGCAGCGTTAGCAATTCATAACATTGTTGGGCAATTTCTAATTCTTCGTTGGTTGGTACGATCAAGATTTTAACGCGGGCATCCGGTTTGTTTACTTCCCTGATTGCCTTAGACCGAGTTTTATTTATTTCTGTATCTAACTGAATACCCAAAAAATCTAAATTCCGGCAAATCATTTCCCGCACCAAAGCATCGTTTTCACCTACGCCAGCGGTAAATACGAGAGCATCTAAACCGTTCAGGATGGCGGCATAAGCCCCGATATATTTTTTTATCCGGTAGGCATACATGTCGTAGGCCAACTGGGCTTCTTTGTCACCCGCTTCTATGGCTTTGGTAATATCCCGCATATCGCTATTACCGGTTAAACCCAGCATGCCGCTTTGTTTATTAAACAAAGTATTTACTTCTTCTGCGCTATATCCTAGTTGGTTAACCAAGTGAAAAACCACCGAAGGATCAATATCGCCGGTACGCGTGCCCATTATTAAACCGCTTAAAGGACCAAATCCCATAGAGGTATCCACCGCCCGGCCATGCTCAATGGCGGCCATGCTGCAGCCATTTCCCAGGTGAATGGTTATTATTTTGGCCTCCGGCTTTTGTAAATACTGGCTGGCTTGTTCGGCTACATATTTATGACTGGTACCATGAAAACCATAGACGCGTATCCGGTGCTCGCTATAAAAGGAGTTGGGCAAAGCATAGCGAAAAGCTTTTTCCGGAATAGTTTGATGAAAGGCGGTATCGAATACCACTACTTGCCGGGCGTGGGTAAAAATCTTTTCGGCTACCTCGATGCCTAGTAAATTAGCCGGATTGTGTAAGGGAGCCAAGGAAAAGAGCTTTTTTATCTCGGCTTTTACTGCGTCGGTAACTTCTGTAGTGGCCGAAAAAGATTCGCCTCCGTGTACCACCCGGTGCCCCACCACCTGTATGTCTTGCGGGTTCTGAATTACGCCAATTTCCTGATCTGCTAATAAACGCCCTGCTTCCTGCAAGCCTGCTTCGTGGTTAGGCAGCGCCAAGGTTTTCTGATAAACAGTTTCCTGTCCGTTGGTATAAATTTTATGGGTAATAAAACTATTCTCCAGCCCAATACGCTCCACTAAACCGCTGCAAATAGGGTTTTCGGATGGCATTTTAAATAATTGGTACTTAATAGAACTGCTACCGGAATTAACAACAAATATATTCATGCAATAGGGTAAGCTTAATCGGACTTTAAAATAATATGTAAAAAGCAGGAGAGAAGTAAAAGAAAGTTATCCTGACACTTATATCCTGATACTTGGGTCTTTTATTAATCTTGCGCCTGGATGGCGGTAATGACTACGGTATTAAAAATATCGTCTACGGTACAGCCCCGGCTTAAATCATTAACAGGTTTATTTAATCCCTGCAGCATAGGGCCAATGGCTAAAGCTCCGGTTTCCCGCTGCACCGCTTTATAGGTATTATTACCAGTATTCAGGTCCGGGAAAATGAGCACACTGGCTTGCCCGGCCACTTCGGAGTTAGGTAATTTTTGTTTACCTACCAACGGATCTACGGCGGCATCGTACTGAATAGGCCCTTCTACTTTCAGGTCCGGTCTTTTTTGTTTTACAATTTCGGTGGCTCTGCGTACTTTCTCCACTTCTTCTCCTTCGCCGGAAGTTCCCGATGAATAAGAGAGTAATGCCACCCGGGGTTCGATACCAAAACGCTGGCTGCTTTCGGCCGAAGATATGGCAATTTCGGCTAATTGTTCAGCCGTAGGATTCGGGTTAACGGCACAATCGCCAAAAACCGAAACCCGGTCGGGCAGGCACATAAAAAATACCGAAGATACGACCGACACGCCGGGCCTGGTTTTCACAAATTGCAAGGCCGGCCGAATGGTATGTAAAGTGGTGTGCACCGCTCCCGATACCATCCCATCGGCGTGGCCTTTGTAAACCATCATGGTACCGAAATAAGAAACATCGGTCATCAGATCATAAGCCATTTCCAACTCCACGTTTTTATTTTTACGGAGTTCGTATAGCGTTTCTACGTACTCCTGGTAATATTCCGATTGGGCCGGTTGGAGAATGCGCAAGCGGCTTACATCCAGGTTTAGCCCTAATTGTTTTATTTTGGCGGTAATTTCGGCCGGATCACCCAGTAAAGTTAGTTCAACAATTTCCTGATTTAATAACCGGGCTGCCGCCCGTAAGATTCTATCGTCGTTTCCTTCCGGTAATACAATGTGCTTCTTTTGACTCTTAGCCCATTTTACCAACTGATACTGGAACATGTGCGGCGTAATGCCCGCAAATTCATAAGTAGCTATTTTTTGATTTAATGCTGGTAAATCCAGGTATTTCTCAAAAGTCTGAATGGCCTGCCTGATTTTTTTGGTATTGTCCGGGGTAATGCGGGATTGGATAGCGCTTATCTGAGCACTTGTCTGGAAAGTACCAGTTTTTACCGCCATTATGGGCACCACCGTTTGCAAACCTTCAATCAGGCGCAAAACGGACTCTTCCGGTTCGGAACCGGCGGTTAGTACAATGCCGGCTACTTTGGGATAGTTCGTGGATAAGTTTGCCTGTAAGGCACAAATAATAATATCGCCGCGGTCGCCGGGGGTTACAATCAATAAATTATCCTGAAAGAAATTCAGGAAGTTGGGTACCTGCATGGCGCCGGTTACAAAATTATCTACCTGGTTCATGAGCAGCTCCTCCCCAAATAATAATTTACCGCCTAGGTTTTCAAATATCTCCTTTACCGTGGGGTTTTTCAGGTCTTTATCTTCCGGAATAACCGCCAATATAATTTCCGGGGACAAATGTTTACGAAGCGATTCCTGCACATCGGCTGCTTGCTCCGGATTAACTTTGTTCGCCACAACAGCTATTACGTGTACTTCCCGGGCTTCGAAACCATGCAGCAAAGTAAGTACCGCATTAAATAACTGCGTGGTGGTTTTATTTTCGCCGGATACCACTAATATAACTGGTGCCCCTAAGTTTTTAGCAATAGCGAGATTGGTTTCAAATTCGATGTGGGTACCATCGCCGATGAAATCACTGCCTTCCACCACGTTGAAATCATAACTTTCTTCCAGGTACTTACATTTAGTGATTACCTGATCAATAATTTCTCCTTGTTTATTTTCTTCCACCAAACGCATCATTTCGGAGCGGGTAAAAGCATACATATCCGGGTAAGATACGGGTAAATGAAAGTAACTCAGGATGGTTTCCAGGTGTACGTCTAATTTATTTTGCGGGTAGTCCTGGATAATAGGTTTAAAGTAACTCACTTTAGCGGCTTTTCCCAACAGCATATTAATTAAACCCAGGGAAATAATTGATTTGCCACTGTAAGGTTCGGCCGAAGCAATATAAATGGTTTTCGTCATAGTTTCAGGTTACGAAACAAAGGTAATAGGCTGAATTTGCCCGTTAAATGATTTATATCATTCTCTAAAGGTTGTATAAACAGTGGTTATATTACCAAATAAAAGTTCTATTTGTTTAGTTGTGAGCGCGACTACAAAATTAACTGTTATAAATTGATCGAAGAAGCTATAAAGCATTTACTTGTTTTATGCTCACGAAAGTAATGAAAAGCAGCGGTTCGGTAAAATAACTAAAGGGATAAAAGGTTAACTTATGAAGATCGATCTAAGCATTTTGAAGTAGCTGCCTGGCAGATTTCTTAAGCTTCTTTTCCCAGAATATAGCCGTAGGGCTGCAAGGACGGTATTTCGTCGCAAATGACTTTTATAATGCCGAATAAGGGTACAAACAAAATCATGCCGGGCACTCCCCACAACAGGTTGCCCAATAAAATAACCATAATGGTGGCCAATGGATTAAGTTTTACCCGGGCACCGGTAATGTAAGGCGTGAGCAGGTTGGCTTCCAGCAACTGGGTAATTACAAAGAATATTAAAATAAGCACCGGATACCACATCGAGTCTTTGGTAAGAAACGAAAAAGCAATTGGAAAAGCAATTCCCAGAAAAGATCCGAAATAAGGCACAATGCGCAGCAGGGCCGTAATTAAGGCAAACAATAACGCATGCTTAATACCCAGTGCCCAAAAGCCCAGGGCGTAAATAACAGCCAAAACCGAAATCACCATAAAAGTACCTTTCAGATAATGGTGCACGATACCAGCTGTTTGGTACAATACGGTCCGGGATTCTTCTTTATTTTCAAAGAAATGAAGTTTGATAAAAAAGTTATGAATTTTGTGGCGGTATATCAAAAAAAAGAAAGTGTAGGTAAGCACAATAAAAATCTGCAGCATCATATAAACGCTATCCACCAAAAAATTTTTGATCGCTTTACCTACTGCCTTAATTATATCGGGTTTTCTTTCTTCCAGTATAACTTCTTGTTCATATTCTGAGATATCAGTTGTTTGCGAAAGTAACCATTGCAGGCGGTCGGTTTTTTTGGCAATGTTTGCTTCTAATTCCGGCAAATCCGTTTGGAGATCCGAAATTTTCTGGTAAACAATAGCTCCTAAAATTGTGAGAGTGAAGAGCAAAAGCAGGATGGCAACAAGCGCTGCCGAAGATTCTTTTAAACCATACTTCTGCAGTTGTCGGCTTACCGGATACAACAGCATGGCAAAAAAAGCCGCAATGGCAACTGGTATCAGAAAGGGTTTTCCCAAGTACATCAGCAACGATACCAGGAATACCGAGATTAATATTTTATTAAGTTTATTTAGATTTATCTGATTCGTTTTCATTCTTAAAGACAAGTAAACGGAAAAATAAGTTTGATGTTTTTAGCCGGAGGTAGGTAAATACAAGGGCAGAATAAATGAATGAATAAACATTTATTAATAAGGTATTTAATAGCTTGTTTAGCTTATAATAAATGATTCCATTTGCATAGTAAGAAAATATAAGTGAACTGTAGATGCTTTAAGTGATAGATTTTGGAGATTAGCTATTTAGAATATAAAACAGGGGCCGAAAAGCAATTATTTTAGGTATAACACACTAAGTTAGGTGCCCGTACTACTATCTAAAAGCATATTTTACTATGGTTACAAACATCGAAGCAACAAGAGAAGATTTAATAGCTATTCGGCTGACTGGTTCTTTAGAAAGAAAAGATTATGACCAATTAATTCCGGTGCTGGAAAGCAAAATAAACCAGTATGGTAAAATAGACCTTTATTGGGAAATGGAAGGCGTAACGGGTTGGCAGCCCGGTGGCGTGTGGCAAGATATAAAGTTTGATGTAAAGCACGTAAACAGTTTTAGGAAAGTAGCCATAGTAGGGGATAAGAAGTGGGAAGAATGGGTTGCAAGCATGATTAAACCCTTTACCACCGCCGAGATCGGCTATTTTGATACCACGCAAAAGGCGGAAGCAATGGCCTGGGTGGGATTAAAAGTTTAATCCTTCTATTTTGATATTATAAAAGTAGAAAGTTACAAAAGACAAATAATTATTGTCAGACGTAATTATTTGCCTTTAATTAGCAGTACCTAGCAACTCATCTACTAGGGCTTGGTAGTGCTCTTCGTAAATAAACTCACCTTTAAGCAGATATTTATGCGTATCCATCATCACCTCGTAAATGGGCGTATGGATATGCCGGGGTATTTTAAAAATGCGTTCGTCTTTTTTAGCAAAGGGAGTAGGTATTTTTGCATTAAAAAGGAAGGGTATCAGTATTTTAGAACAGCTCATTGCAATACGGTCGATATGATGAAGCGCAAAGTATTCCTGCAACCGTTCGTTTATGTTCTCAAAAAATTCAACTGTTTCGCCCAGCCGGACTCGCGAACCGGCCCGGGATTTACCTTTAGTTTTTAGGTGCTTTATCTGGCTTTTTCCCTGTTTCATCCGTACCATGTACGCCCGGAAAACCTTATGGTGTAGGTTAATCCCGTTTTCAAAATATCCCATGGCACAGCTACCCGACTGAATAAGCAGAATAATGTAGTTTACCTGATTCTCTTCAACAAAGGATATTTTAGCAGGAGGCGGAAGATCGATAGGCAGCCGGAAATACACGCGTTCGTTTTGGCTTTGGTCCAGTATGATCAGCCGGTGTTTTTCATGGTCATATAGCCAAGGCCGGGAGCTTTGCTGAATATTCTGAATTACGCGTAAGGAAGCATCGCGGGATACAAAGCGATTCATACGGTTTTCTCCTCTTCTTTCTAACTTAAAGCCACATGCATTTGTAACCTGGTAACTTCACGAAAGTTAATTTTTATAGTTGTAAAAACAGGTACAAACAAATAATCCTGCATTCAATTCACTCCGGATAAAACAGTTATTAAAAAATTAGGGTGTGGTTTAAAATGTATGATGACTCAAAAATATTGAAAATTAATATAATGTAAGCACTAAATTATCAATGTAGACTTATTAAAATGTCAAATGTGACCGCAATAATGGGTTTTAAATAACAATTTAATTATAAAATCCTTATATTAAGTTGCTAATATATTTCCTCGAAATTAACCCATCATACATTTTAAACAACAGCCCATTGTAGTATATTTATTTGCCTTGTTTTAAATTCCTCTCTAAAATCAATTCGATTTCCATTCCCACAACGGCTCTTTCCTTTTTCTTCAGGAGATGGAAAGAAAATGACGTGAAGTAAACTACTTTTTAGTTTAGAACTGCTTCTAAAGAATTAGCGGATTTTATGTTGGGTCGGAAACCTATGACAGAAAACAACTTTATTAATTTGCAGAGATAAACTAGTTTTGGTTTTAAATTACAATCTAAAATTACAGAATCAATAATCACTACAAGCTGTTAACAGGGCTCTCTAAACCAAACAAATGAAAGCAATCAATTATCCACGCAGAAAATTTCTAAAAAAAACCACCTTAGCCAGTTTGGCAACATTTGTTGCACCAAATTTAGCTTTTCAGTCTGGTTTAACCGAATGGAAGGACAGAAGGAACCAGGATAAGCTTGTTTTTTTGTTTCAGGGTGATTCTATAACGGATGGAAACCGGGGCCGGAATAACGATCCTAACCATATTATGGGACATGGCTATGCCTTTAGTATAGCCAGCCGGGCAGGAGCCAGGTTTCCTGAAAAATCATTAGCTTTTTACAATCGCGGTATTAGCGGGAACACCGTTGCGGATTTAAAATCGCGCTGGCAACAAGATACCTTAGATATAAAGCTAGCTATTTTGAGTATCCTGGTTGGCGTAAATGATACCGAACTTGCCCTGAAACAAAGTGATGCGCAAGCAACAGAAAAATACGAGCATGATTATAGAACCTTGCTAAGCCAGACCAAGGCCCAACTTCCTAATTGTTTAATAGTATTGTGCGAGCCTTTTATTGCCCCGATAGGGAGGGTAAAAGAAAACTGGGAAAAGTGGCAATCGGAAATGAAGCAAAAGCAGGAAGTTGTTCGGCGGCTTTCAAAAGAATATTCAACTGTTTTTGTACCGCTGCAAAAAGTTTTTGATGAGGCTGCCACGCGTGCTACCGCTGATTACTGGGTATGGGATGGCATTCATCCAACCGTTGCCGGGCATGAACTTATAACCCAGGAATGGTTGCAGCAAGTAAGTAAGCAGTTGTCTTTTTTGAAAAAGGTATAGTCTAAACCAGATTTCCTCAAGCATTATTACTTAAAGTATTGTTTTTGTTTAATATCAATATTGCCTCATTACAGTGCTTTAGCTGATGCAATTGATGAAGGTCAAATAAACAACTTATTCCGGAATAGTATTTTAAAGACCAGATAATTTCACTAGTGCTATCGCCAGCGTCCCGCGGGTGATGATTTTCTCCCGGCCGCTGTAGTAGGGAATACAATTTTGCTTTTCCGGTATATTTATACCGCCCAGAGGCGGGAGGGAAATAAATCCGGGCGTGGACGCCCGCGCCAGAAAAGCGTTCACCAATTACTGAAAGCGCAGATTTAAGATAATCATCATTAGCTACCTGGATAGGTCTCCTGTAAAACGTTGCTATTTTAGCTGTTTCTGATTTTTGTTGAGTTAAAAGCCAGCAACCTTCAGGTATTCTTGTTTATATTTCAACGGGGTAGTTCCGGTAAAATCTTTAAATTGTTTATTAAAATTAGATAAAGTATTAAATCCGCATTCGTAACAAATCTGGGCAATGTGATCTTTATCTTCCATTAATAATTTACAAGCTAAACTTATGCGCAGCTCGCTCACAAAAGATGAAAAAGTTTTATTGGTACAGGTTTTAAAATAGCGGCTAAACGAAGTGGTAGACATTTTAGCAACATTTGCGACTTCTTCGAGCAAAATATCCTGCTTAAAATTATTCATTATATAATTATAAACTTCGCGCATCCGGTCGTTATCTTTTTCATTATCCGCCATTACGTAGCCCATACTGGATATATATTGGTATTCTTCCGATTCGGCCAGACAGTTAAGTATAGATAACAACTGAATAATTCCGGCTATTCCTTTCAATTCTAATAAATCCCGCATCATTCCGGTAATTTGAGGTACTGTGGAGCCGGTAAAACGAAGCCCTCTTTTTGCTTTCTCAAATAATTGCCTTATTTCCAGCATTTCTTCTTTTTTGAGTAAGTTATCCTGGAAGAGATGCTCCGGAAAGTAAATGACTATTCCTTGTACCCGTAAATTATTTTCTCGGTTAAAATAGAAGTCATCATTGCGCCAGAGGTGCGGTACGTGCGGACCAGTAAAAACCAAGTCTCCTTCCTGAAAATGGCTGATATTATCCCCAATAAAGCGGGTACCGGTGCCGGCTAAAACCACAAACAATTGGAATTCCGAGTGAGCATGCCAGTTGGTGTCAAAAAAAGGATCATCAAGATGATTGATGATATACGCTTTTGATTCAGGAATCTCAGATTTATGAAGGGCATGCCGCATTTTACCTAAAATATTATTTAAAAACTCGCTTTGAAAGTTCATATATGTTAAAAAACAGTCAAAAATAGTTGATTAGCAGAAAGATTTCTAAATTAAATCAATGTAAACTTGTATCTATTTCCACCGCCATAATTTAAATTCATGAAAAAGTTAGCCTCCTATGGTTTAATCGTGATCGGCCTCCTGGCCAATAGTTGCACTAAACTTTCCTCTTCCAAAACACCGGGAAATCTTAGCTCGGAGAATGCACCACGTCGGATTGAAGTTTTATTTCTGGGTCATCAAAGTGAACACCATAATTCAAATAAATATGCGCCTGGTTTAGCAACGGCGTTATTTAGCCGCGGTATAAATATAACCTATACCACCAACCCGGCCGATCTGAATGCCGATAATTTAAAAAAATACGATGGGCTGGTTATTTATGCCAACCACGAGGAAATAAAACCGGAACAGGATAAAGCCTTAACCGAATTTGTAGAAAGCGGTAAAGGGTTTATACCCATTCATTCGGCCTCCTTTTGCTTTCAGAATTCTCCTACCTATATTAAAATGGTGGGCGGACAATTTAAAACCCATAAAACTGGCACTTTCACGACCGAAATCATTGATCCCAAACATCCGACCATGCAAGGCATTAGCTCCTTTGAAACGTGGGACGAAACGTATGTGCATAGCCAGTTGCAGCCCGATAACGAAGTTTTAATGGTGCGGGATGAGGAAGGTAGAAAAGAGCCGTATACCTGGGTGAGAACACAAGGGAAAGGCCGTGTATTCTATACTGCTTACGGGCACGACGAGCGCACCTGGAACAACCCTTCTTTTCAGAAATTGGTAGGGAACGGCATCTTGTGGGCCGTTGGCGATAAACCCAATAAATTATTAGCTAAATACGCGCCGCCCACTTTAACTTATACCGATGGCCATGATATTCCCAATTATGAAAAGCGTAATCCAGCTCCGAAACTCCAGAATGCACTTAATGCGGCAGAGTCGCAAAAGTTAATCCAGGTTCCGGCAGATTTCGAAGTAGAGTTATTTGCGGCCGAACCGGACATTGTAAATCCTATTTCCATGGCTTGGGACGAAAAAGGCCGGCTATGGGTAATTGAAACAGTAGACTACCCGAACGAAGTGCGGGAAGAAGACGGTGAAGGAGATGACCGCATTAAAATATGTGAAGATACCAACAACGACGGCAAGGCCGATAAATTTACCATTTTTGCCGATAAACTGAACATCCCAACTAGTCTGGTATTTGCGAATGGCGGTATTATCATATCCCAGGCGCCCCTATTCTTATTTCTAAAAGATACCAACGGCGACGATAAAGCCGATGTGCGCCAAACGATTATAACCGGCTGGGGCAAATCCGATACGCACGCGGGTCCTTCTAATTTAAAATACGGATTAGATAATAAGATATACGGCACGGTTGGTTATGCTGCTTTCAATGGCAAAGAAGGCGACCGTACTATTCAGTTTAGTCAAGGGCTTTACCGGTTTAATCAGGATGGGAAAAACTTAGAGTTCCTGGCCAGAACCAGCAACAACACCTGGGGCTTAGGCTTTACCGAGAATTTCGATATTTTCCTTTCCACCGCTAATAATACCCATAGTGCTTTCTATTACATGCCGGATAAGTTTACAAAACGGGTTCTGGCTCTCGGAAGTGCACCCTTAGCCCAGGCCGGTAAAGGCCTGCCTAACACCGCCGGCCCTTCCGAGCCGGCGGCTACTCCGGTAGCCCAGGGTATTAAGAAAATAGATGGACACTACGATATGCATACCATGACGCCTAATTTGCGCCAGGTAGATGTACACGGTGGCTTTACCGCCGCCGCCGGTCATAATTTTTACACCGCCCGTAGCTTCCCAAAAGAATACTGGAACCGGATTGCTTTTGTATGTGAACCAACCGGCAGATTGGTACACCAGGCCATTCTGGAATCTGACGGAGCCGGTTACACGGAAAGAGATGGTTGGAATTTCTTTGCTTCAAACGACGAGTGGTCTGGCCCGGTACACGCCGAGGTTGGTCCGGACGGAGCGGTTTGGGTAGCTGATTGGTACGATTTTATTATTCAGCATAATCCAACACCTTCTGTCCAAAGTGCTGGGTATCAAGCCGAAAATGGAAAAGGAAATGCCTACATCAATCCGTTACGCGACCGCCAGCGAGGCCGTATATACCGCGTTAAATACAAAGGAGCCAAACCATATACGCCAGTTAAATTAGATGTAAACAAACCCGAAACCTTAGTGGCGGCTTTACAAAATAGTAATATGTTCTGGCGCACCACGGCACAGCGCTTAATTCTTGATCATAAAATTTCAACAGTTATACCGGATTTAATTAAAATAGTGACAAATCAAAGTGTAGATGAAATTGGTAATAATGCGCCGGCGGTACATGCGCTTTGGACTTTGCATGGTTTAGGCGCTTTAGATGGCAATAATGCCGAAGGCTTAGAAGTTACTTTGCAAGCCCTTACCCATCCGGCGGCCGGGGTTCGGAAAACCGCTTTACAGGTTTTACCTAAAACCCAGCCCGTACAGGACGCTATATTAAAAGCAAATTTACTGAACGATTCTGATTTGAATACCCGCCTGACGGCTATCGTAACTTTAGCCGAAATGCCTGTATCTACCGAAACCGGAAACGCGTTATTTATGGCTAGCCAAATTGCTGAAAACGAAAAAGACCCGGCCCTTGCCCAAGCTTTATTTATGGCCGTTGCCCGGCATCAGGCCGGATTTCAAACGGCCATGAAGCAACATGCGCACCACCAGATGACAGGTAATTCCGGAAACCTGATGGCCCGGATAGTGGAGAGCCTGGATAAAGAAATTCGGGTATTAGACAGATGGTCAACGGTACCAGCTGCCGAAACCCCAAATGTAACGGGTAAAGAAATAAGTGTCCGGTCCGCTATTACAAAACCCAGAACGGGTGCCTTAACGGGTGTGGTGGCAACCCAAGGAAACCAGAAAGAAGGCTACGGTATTTATTTAGCCGACGAAAAAATCAACATGCTGGTAAAGCAAAACGGTAAAGATTATGCCATTTCGGCGCCTATACCCGATGCTAACCGCTTCCAGCTTGAAGGTATCCTGCAGAAAAACGGAAATATGGTTTTGCTGGTAGATGGCAAAGAAGTAGCTCAGGGAAAAGCTCCCGGTGCTTTTACGGCACCCATACCCGCCAATTTAGTGGTTGGTTTTGCCGGTAAGAATACCGATAAATTTGGGCCTTATGCCGATAATTTTAATTTGAGTGGTAATTTATCTAATGGCTTTATAGAAGTTGGCAATGGTTCCACGAAGGTGGGCCAGGTAGCCGAAAAAGCGGATGTTACCGTTACGATTCGCGTGATTAAAGATCAAATGCAATTCGATAAAAAAGCTTTCTCCGTTAAAGCCGGGCAGGTAGTAGAGTTAATCCTGGAAAATACTGATTTTATGCTCCATAATTGGGTGCTTACCCAAATGGGTGCCATGAATAAAGTAGGCGCAGCTTCCGATAAAATGGCCAGCGACCCTAAAGGTGCCGAGAAAAACTACATTCCTCAAATGCAGGAGGTTTTGGCGGCCACAGAGTTGGTAATTCCAGAAACCAGAACCGTTATCCGGTTTAAAGCCCCCGAAAAAGTTGGTGACTATCCTTATGTATGTACTTTCCCGGGACATTGGCGCATTATGAACGGAACGATGAAAGTGGAGAAAGCCGCGTTACCCGAAAAATCAGCCAGTATTACTAAGTAAATTCTGGTTCCAGATATTAAAAATTCACTTAGCTGGGTATGATTCTGGACAATTAAAAATTTTACTCCTGCAAAAAGCCTCTAATTTATTAAAGTAGCTAAGCTTACCTTTCTCAAGAATAAGTTAAACAAAATTCATTCTTGAGAGAGGGGCTAAACTTTCATCAAAAAACAAATACGTGTAAACCTTATGCCTTTAGATATAACATTCGGGGTTAGTACCTGGCTTTGGACTTCCCCTTTCTGTACCGATTCAGTTTCGTTGTTCCCCAAAATAAAAGCAATGGGCTATGATAAAGTAGAAATTGCGGTAGAAGACCCGGCGATAATTGATACCCGTGTGGTAAAAGCAGCCTTAGAAGAGAATAATCTAGACGTAATTATTTGCGGGGCTTTTGGCGCTACGCGCGACTTAACTAGTGATAACCCAACTTTACAACAAAACAGTTTAGCTTATATAGAAGCCTGCTTAGATATATGTGTGGAGTTGGGGGCTGATTTTTTCGCCGGTCCTATGTATTCAGCCGTGGGAAAAGCGCGCCAAGTTTCGCCGGAGCAAAAGCAAGCCGAATGGAATTTAGCGGTTACCAACCTGCGTAAAGCCTGCGACCTGGCCAGTGCCCGCAAACTTTTTTTAGCCTTGGAACCTCTCAACCGGTTTGAATCGGATTTAATTAATACGGCGGAAGATGTAGCCCGGTTAGTGAATGACATAAACCATCCGGCGGCAAAAATTATTCTGGATGGTTTCCACATGAACATTGAAGAACCTGATGTGGAAAGAGCAATTATTACCGCTGGCCAAAATTTAATTCACTTACAAGTTGCTGAGAACTACCGGGGCACACCCGGCACCGGTCAAACGCGTTGGGATGCCTACAAACGGGGTTTAGAGGCCATTCATTATTCCGGAACAGTTTCCATCGAAAGTTTTACGCCGGCAAATAAAGAACTTGCCGGAGCGGTATGTATCTGGAAGCCTTTGGCGCTCAGTCAAGACTTATTTGCCTCCGAAGGAATTAATTTTTTGAAGAAATGGGCCGGTGTAGAGACTGCTGATAAAGATAAAAAAACACTACCGGCTAATGCCTCCCTCATAGAATTATAACCACCATATTATTATCCCCATGAAAAAAGATAAAATTAATATTGCCATAGTGGGCCTAGGATTTGGAGCAGAATTTATTCCGATTTATCAGAAACATTCTTTAGCCAATATGTATGCTATTTGCCAGCGCAACCCGGATAAATTAAACGAGATTGGGACTGCTTTTGGCATAGACAAGCGTTACTCCAGTTATGAGGCCTTATTACAAGATGCGGAAGTTGATGCCGTGCACATTAATACGCCCATCCAAAATCATGCGGAACAATCTATTAAGGCTTTATATGCCGGCAAACACGTAGCTTGTACGGTGCCCATGGCCACTACGGTGGAGGAGTGCCGGCAAATTGTAGAAGCCGTAGAGAAAACCGGCAAAACCTACATGATGATGGAAACGGTAATTTACAGCCGGGAATTTTTATTTGTTAAAGAAATGTACGAAAAGGGCGAACTGGGTAAATTGCAGTTTATCCGGGCATCGCACCAGCAGGAAATGGCCGGTTGGCCGGGCTACTGGGAAGGCCTGCCGCCAATGCATTATGCTACGCACTGTGTAGGCCCGGTACTGGCTTTACCAAAAGCGCAAGCCGAATATGTTTCCTGTTTTGGATCTGGTCGCATCTACGAAAACCTAATTCCAAAATACGGATCTCCTTTTGCCATAGAAACCTGTCATATCAAATTAAAAGATTCTGATTTATCGGCCGAGGTAACCCGCTCACTTTTTAATACCGCCCGACAATACCGGGAAAGTTTTGATGTATATGGTTCTAAGAAATCCTTTGAATGGAGTCAAATCGAACACGAAGAACACGTTATTCATACCGGCGAAACACCTGCTAAAGTGCAGACGCCGGATTATGCCCATCTATTACCGGAAGAAATTCAGGGTTTTACCACCCAGGGCGTTTACGATACCGACGAAAACCAACATTTGTCCTTTATTCAGGGAGCCGGCCACGGCGGTTCGCACCCGCATCTGGTACACGAATTTTTGACTGCTTTGGTTGAAGGGCGGGAGCCGTACCCCAATGCGCAGCAATCAGCTAACATAACTTGCGTCGGTATTCTGGCGCATGAGTCGGCCATGAAAGGCGGTGAAATTATCCGGTTACCGGAGTTTACGTTGGTCACTACTTCTGCCGAATCATTAATTGCCAATTAATTTTGACTGAGCAGATTACTTTAGCCCGCTTTACGCTAGTTTAAAGCAAGTAAAGCGGGCTAAATTGCTTAACTATAAGTTTGCTTTACCTATAAATAAAGGCCTCTCCAAAATTTAATAGAATTCTCCGGGAAGAATAACTGACAAAAACACGCTTGTTCAACAGTAAAACAAATGGCAATAAACACGTAACCAATTGCAAATAAAAGCTAACTGGTACTTTTCAACTAAAGTGCCGCATAAAACTACGTAAACTCTACCCAACAATTTAAACATTATGGAGCATTTGTAGGTTTTATATTTTCTTTAATAAAGCGGTAATTTATATTATCCTGATACTTTAATATATTCAAAGTTCGGAACCACGGAAAAGTTGTATAAATAAAACAAGAATAAATTGTAAAGTAAATACAGGCTATTTACTAAAAGGCATTAATGAAATTAATAATACAAATCAAATTTAATTCATAAAAGTTAACGCTTGCTGCAAAATCTTAACATTAAACCAGCCTTTTCTTAACACAATGCTAAAATAGCGTTATTGCTTAAAGATTATAGTGCCTCTACTTTTGTGCCGGGAAACTAATTAGTTTAGGCATAATGACCAGCAATAATTTAATTATCATTTTCTTGTTTCTAACCCTTCCGCTGCATGCCCAAAAGGCGAAGAACATAGATATTGAAGCACATGCTGGGGGAAAAGGCCTCTATCCAGGCAATTCTATACCGGCATTTATTAATGCCTTGCAGTTGGGTGTAAACACGCTCGAAATGGATTGTGTGATTTCGCAGGATAGCATGGTTGTCGTTTCCCATGACCCTTTTATGAATCAAATTTTTATGCTAACCCCGTCAGGTAAAGACATATTAAAAAGCCGGGAAAAAGCGTTTAATATTTTCACCATGCCTTATGATAGTGTTCGGCAATATCAGTTGGGTGTAAAATTCGATCCGGAGTTCCCGCAGCAAAAAAAGGTAAAAACCTATAAGCCTTTGCTTGCGGAAGTAATTGATTCGGTAGAAACTTATATAAAAAAACATCATCTAAAGCCGGTACAGTATAATATAGAAGTTAAATCTTATGACCAGGCGAATAACTACAATCCAAGTCCTCAGGTGTTTGTAGATTTAATTGTAGCTGTTCTGAAGCAGTCTAATATCCAAAAAAGGGTTTTAATTCAGTCGTTTGATGTGCGGCCCCTGCAATATATTAACTCCCGTTATCCTCAATTTAAAACTTCTTATTTACTCTCTAAAAATAATACCAATACCTTACGGCAAAACTTAGATAAGCTGGGTTTTATTCCCGATGTACTCAGTCCTGAATATCCCATGGTGACACCTGAATTAGTAAAAGCAGCAAGAAAGCAGAAAATGACTATCATACCCTGGACCGTAGACAACGAAGCTGACATGCGCAAATTGATCAGCCTGCAGGTAGATGGAATTATAACCAATTACCCCGACCGTTTGCAAAATTTATTAGCGCAATAAGGCATTAAGAAAGGCCTTACTGTTCCTAACCTTGCCTGCCTCTGGTGGTTTGATGAAAAACAATAACGGGCTTGCAATTGATAAGCTACCCAATAATATCTTAAGAAGTTAATGGGCATAAAGCTTACTATTTGGTATGCCTGATTTTGTAACCATTCAGGAAATACACTACTATCTATTTAATATTAGTAATATCTATGAAAATGCTATTAAGCTCAGATCTCAATTATAATTTAAGTTTCATGATCAAAAGTTACAAAAAACAGAGCCTATTCATGGGTATTTTCTGGACTGCATTACTGGTGAGTATGACAGGCTGCGTCAGCAATTCTGCGGTGAAGCAGTCAAGTTCAAGTAATTCATCGGCGGCCACCAATGTCGACGAGCCGTTGCCTATTGCGAGCCTTACAGACGGGGTGTGGTTAAAAGGTGATCTTCACGTGCATTCCCGGCACAGCAAAGAATCCACGAACAATCCTGTTGAAAAGATCTTGGCATTTTCTAAATCGGTTGGCATAGATTATATCTGCATCACTGATCATGATAACCATGTAAACGGTGACGTCGCGCACCATACCTGGGCAGATCCCGAGTTCAAGTCAGAATCTGTCTTGCTTCTGTATGGCGCGGAATGGACAACGACTCGCGGACACGGCAATGCGTTCTCAGCCAAACCATATAATCACCAGCGGCTATTTGACGTGCGCGATCAGCGCGACGTGGTGGTCGGGACGGTGAAGAAGGAACTTGGAATTCATTTGTCGGCTAACCATCCGAGCGGAAAAGACCATTTCGGTTACTCTTATGATATGCTTGAATCGATTGAAGTCTGGAATTCTGTGCTCTGGTCTAAAAATGCTAATGCAATCATGATTTGGGACGATATGCTCTCTTCGGGTCGCAAGCTGACCGGTAGAGGTGGAAGCGATGCGCATCATGGTTTACCAGATACGCCCGATAAGACCACTGAAAACAGTAAACAGGCTAAGGCCAACTATGTCGGAACCCCGACAACCTGGGTGTTTGCCACCGCGCGGAATTCGCAAGCGGTTGTAGACGCCCTTACGAACGGGCGGGTTTCCGTTAGTGCGAACCCATTTGCGCCACGCGTGGAATTCTACGCCGACCTGGATCAGGACGGCAAACAAGACATGATGATGGGCGATAATGTTAAATCTACGGGCAAGCCTGTTAAATTCCGGGTTCAGCTAACCGGAAATACCGTTCCAGATTCAACCTATACAGTCAGCGTGATAAAAAGCGGCAGTAAGTTCGGTACCTTCCAAGCTAAGGGCAAGACACCCATAGTCGAGTTTACCGATACCCCGGCAACCCTTGGCCGGACTTACTACCGCGTTGTAGTCGAGGGTCCGCCTACCGCCTACCCGCAGGTACCCGAATCCGCGCCGCTGAACGGGAACATGGTCGGGCTTTCAAATCCGATTTACTTTAATTTCGACCCGAACTTTTGATCGCGGCTGCCCTGAAAGGACGGGCAAGCCCTGCACCAGGGTAAGATTTCGCTGCAAGCATTGGGAGTTATCGAACATGTTATTGATAACAGAAGTGATTGGTTCGATTGATTTCTTGCTTAAGTGCTGGTAAGTAGATAGCAAATACTACGCGGGAGGGTTTGTAACCTAAGCCCTTATGGTTTGTTATGCCCTGCCTAGTTCCCAAGTTCACGTTGACTTGTAGCTAATCATTGAGGTGCAATTATTTTTTATTCGTGGTTAGTTGGGGTAAAACGCCGTTTTGCTGCAATACTTTTTGGAAGAAGAGCAAGTGAAAGGGTAAGGCGTCGCTCCAATAAGGCCAGGTGTGGGCGCCGGGGCGTTCGGTATACTCGTGGGGCACCTTGCTGTAAACCAGGCGCCGGTGCAGCTCCCGGTTCATTTCGATCAGGATGTCATCTACTCCACAATCAATAATCAGCGGCAAGTTGTTCTCTTTCATTTTATCAATCATGTATACGACGGAGTTTTCCTGGTATAAATCAGGAGTAGCCGTACGGGGGCCGATAATACTGGCAAAATACTGGTCTATATCTTTCCTGATGATCTTCGTTAAATCGAGTGCCCCACTCATGCTACCAGCGGCACAATAAATATCGGGGTGGCGCGTGGCCAGATACAAAGCCCCGTGCCCCCCCATGCTTAAACCCGATATAACTCTGCCCTTCCGATCCCGGATGGTACGATAAGTATTATCCACTTTATTGATTAATTCCTGGGAAATAAAAGTCTCAAACTGGTTTTCTTTGTTGATGGGACTATCCAGGTACCAGCCGGAGAAACCACCATCCGGCGTTACAATAATGATATTATACTGATCAGCTAAGTTAAGCAGCAGTTGCTTATCCGTAGTCTTTGTAAGCCAGTTGCGGAAATTGCCGCTGTAGCCATGCAGTAGATATAAAACCGGAAAAGAGGTTTTGCTTTTCTTATAACTTTGTGGTAATACTACGCCCGCCCGCCAGGTTTTACCCATTGCTGCACTCTCAGTTTGCAGCGTATCTACCGTGGCGGCAAATCCGGGTGCAGCACATAATAAATACAGGGCAAGCAACAGGTATCGGTATGTTTTCATGCGAATTTATCTTATATAGGGATTGATTTAATTCAATTTTCCAGCTTGGCACAGATATGTAATTAGCACCTTTATTTCAGTCTTCATACCGAAAGAGATTTTGAGTTCGCAGTGAATCTTGGTTCCCCAAGAATCTAATGCTCTGAAAGTGGTGGCGTCAAATCAGGCAACAGCAAATTAATATTAACTGGTTCTCCTTTTGGAAGAGAGATATCTACCGGTGTTAATATAGCCAAGCAGTTTGTTTAAAGTTATACATTTCGGAATACTTAATAATTACATCATCTGGCAAGTCTCTTCTTAATATAAGTATAACCTTTCCCTAAAATCTATTTAACATTCATTTGCTCTATTTGCACTTATAAAATATTTGCATAGGATCATACAAATAATATAGATTACATCTATTCGATCTCACTTATTTAAGAGAATGTATCTGATTTAATAATGTAAGAAAACAGGAAAGTAGGGGAATGAATATAAGCATCTTAGCATCAAAAAAAACTTTTCGTAATACAGGTTTAGGCAGTATAGGTGTAAATTTTGGTAACTGCTAATACCTAAAAAACACAGGTAATCTCGTCATCAAAACTATACGGCTTTCCAGATTTTAAATAGCAAATACACTTTGCCTATTATTTAAAATATCGCTATCCCAAGCAGTTCTTATTACAAGAATTTCTTTGCTTAACTGCTAAATAAAAGAAATAACTAGAAGCTAATTCAAAGACTAGCAGCCTCTTTAGGTTGTCAGTCAAAACAACGGCAGAAAAGTGTCATAACGCTATCAGCTCGAAAATTCACGCAAAAGATAAAATTAAATTGATTTAGATATGAAAAAAAAGTTCTACCCCGAAATAATCCTGCCACCAGTAGGGATTCTTTCTGCTTTCCTGTTGTGTTTGACTCCACTGGAACAGGCCCAAGCACGCCATCCCCAATTAAATCCGACTAATGTTTCAATCCGGTCATTTTCTGCGGCCGAAGAAATTGAGGTTACAGGTACGGTCCGGGACAAACAAGGCACATTGCCCGGTGCTACCATTATCGTAAAAAATACCAACCGGGGAACTACCGCCAATGAAAATGGGCAATTCCGCATCATGGTTAATCGCGGTGAAACGCTGGTTATCTCGATGCTGGGATACCAGAACGTAGAGCGGGTAGTGGCTAATGCAGTACAGGATATTATCATGACCGTAGATGCCAAGCAACTGTCGGAAGTGGTGGTAGTTGGGTACGGCGCTACCACCCAGAGTGATGTTACGGGTGCCATTAGCAGTGTAAAAAGCAGTGAATTTAATGCCGGGGTGAACACCTCGCCCGATCAGTTACTGCAAGGTAAAGTAGCCGGCCTAAACGTAACCCGTAGCGGCGACCCCAACGCCAATGCTTCTATTATCTTAAGAGGCCCCTCTACTTTGCGGACCGGGGCGGCCCAGGAGCCGTTTTATGTAATTGATGGGGTTCCGGGGGCATCCATCCAGGTAGTAGCACCCAACGACATTGTTTCGATTGATGTATTAAAAGATGCTTCGTCTACGGCTATTTACGGTTCCCGGGCGGCTAATGGAGTCATTATTGTAACTACCCGCCGGGCTAAGGAAGGCGAACCGGTTATTTCTTATAATGGTTACGCTGCCGTGGAAAATGTATCGAGCCAGATAGATATGCTATCGGCCGAAGAATTACGGAGCTTTTTAGCCGCTAATAATAAAACTGTTACCACCGATGATAACGTTAGTACCGATTGGCAAAAAGAAGTAGGCCGGACCGGGATTTCTCATAATCACAACCTTTCGTTGTTGGCTAATACGGGTAAAACCAGTTACGATGCCAGTATAAATTACCTGAATAATCAAGGCATTATAAAAGGTTCGGCGTTAGACCGGTTCATTCTGCGGGGCCGGGTAGAGCAACAAGCTTTTAACGATAAACTAAAATTGAGTGTATCCATTAGTAATAGCGTTACCAACCAAAAAACTTTTCCGAGTGCGGTATTAGGCAATATGCTTAGCTTTATGCCCACTTTTGCCATTAGAGATGAAAACGGGAATTACCGGGAAGATTATGTAAACGGGGTAGCTAATCCGGTTTCGCTTATTGAAAACAATGAAAATGATGCGAAAACCAGGACCTTCCTGGCCAACGGGATAGCCGAGGTTAACCTGTTGCCGGGGCTGAAGTATACTTTAAGTTTAGCTTCTCAGGACGAACAAACTAATCGGAACATTTACTATGGCCGCTTGTCGGCTTTAGCTCAGAATGCCGGAGGCGTGGCCACCCGCAGTTCTTATTCTAACACCCGGAAAGTACTCGAATCATTCTTTAACTACGATAAAACATTTAATCGGCATAATTTGGGCTTGCTGGCGGGCTATTCGTGGCAAGAGGACCGGACCGGCGAAGGTTTCCAGACGTCCAGTCAGGGTTTTACTTCCGATGTTTTAACCTATAATAACTTGGGCTTGTCCAGCCCCCGGCCCGGATTTACGCCCAACTACGGCACCACCACCATCCAAACGCTCCGGCTTATTTCGTTCTATGGCCGCGTAAATTACTCCTTTAACGAAAAATACTTGTTTCAAGCTTCCCTGCGGCAAGATGGATCATCTGCTTTTGGTATTAATAACCGTTGGGGATTATTCCCGGCTGTATCAGCGGGCTGGCGCCTGAGCCAGGAAGAGTTTTTACAAAACTTGAGCTTTCTGAGCGACCTGAAGTTGCGCGTTGGTTACGGCGTTACCGGTAACTCCTTAGGTTTTGACCCTATGATTGCCACCACCCGGTATGGTTCTACAGGGTATTTTTATTATAACGGGCAACTGACAAATGCTATTGGCCCTACCCAAAACCAAAATCCGGATTTAAGATGGGAGCGGACGGCCATGGCTAATTTCGGAATAGATTTTTCCGTTCTGAACGGCCGGCTAGGTGGTTCGGTTGATTATTACGATAAAAACACCACGGACCTGATCTGGAATTATCCGGTATCTACTACCCAGTATTTTGTAAATACGCTGATTGCCAACGTAGGTGAAATGAGCAATAAGGGCGTTGAACTACAATTAAATGCGATTCCAATAGATAGAAACAATTTTAGCTGGCGGACTTCCCTAAATTTGGCCCACAACAAAAACAAAATTGAAACCTTAGCCAACGAAAAATTTAGCTTAACCGAAATACGTACTGCGGTATTGGGTGGCCAGGGACAATCAGGTAATACGTCTCAGATTATAAGAGAAGGTATGCCCCTGGGCACTTTTAATCTTTGGCATTACCTAGGCAAAAACGAACAGGGTATTTCCCAGTTTCAGAAAGCAGACGGCACCATTACTACCTCGCCCACCTCGCTTGATTTTATAATTGCGGGCGACGCCCAGCCTAAGTTGTTGTACGGCTGGAACAACACTTTTAAGTACGGTAATTTTGATTTGAATTTCTTTTTGCGCGGGGTTTACGGGAACAAATTATTAAACGCGACCCTGGCTAATTTAAACAACCCAACCGCGGCCCAGATCCGGAACATTCCTGCCTTTACGCTGGGAGAATCGGCCCAGGATTATAACGCGTACCTGATATCCGACCGTTTCCTGGAGAATGGCTCTTACCTGCGCCTGGATAATGCTACGCTGGGTTATACTTTCGCCTCTTTGGGCAACAACTTCAAAAACTTAAGGGTGTATGTTACCGGCACCAACCTGTTTACCCTAACCGATTACATGGGGATAGATCCGGAAATGTCCCTGGGTGGTATTGAACCCGGTATTGACAACCGGAACTTCTATCCTAAAACCCGGTCTTTCCTGCTTGGGGTTAATGTAAGCTTCTAATTTAACAAATTACAAATCAATGAAAAGACATATATATTTAAGCGCTATTCTTATTTTTACCTCCATCCTACCGGCCTGCACCGATTTAGATGTAGCGGTGGAGTCGGAGTTAACGCCGGCTAATTTTCCTTCTACCCAGGACCAGTTTATTGCCGCTACCGGACCGCTCTACTCCCAGTTCAGTTCCGCTTATGCGGTAAACTACTGGCGTTTACAGGAACTTTCGACGGATGCGGCCATTATTCCGGCCCGGGCGGGCAACTGGGACGATGGCGGCCAATACCGTTTCCTGCATAAGCATACCTGGAATGTCGATCATCCTACCGTCCGGACTATTTGGGAATGGGGATTTGGGGGCATCAATACGGCCAACCGGGTATTACAAATACTGGAAGGTGCGGCTGCCAGTACTTCCCGGACGGAATCTATTGCCCAGGTAAGAACCATGCGGGCGCTTTTTTATTATTTTATGATGGATAACTTCGGCAATGTACCTATCATAAAAACTTTTGGTAATACCGAATTGCCCGCTACCGCTCCCCGGGCGGAAGTTTTCACCTTTATTCAAACCGAATTAAACGAAGCGCTCCCGGATTTAAGCGAAGCTACCGGGGCGCTCACCTACGGCCGCCCCAATAAATTCATGGCTTTGGCGCTTCTCACCAAAATGTACCTGAACGCGGAGTACTACATTGGCAAACCCATGTACACCGAAACAGTAGCAATGGCCGATGAAATTCTGAGTCAAAATAAATTTACTTTAACCCCGGACTACTATTCTATGTTTGCTCCTGATAACGGACCAAATGTGCAGGAAACTATTTTTGCGGCGGTTTACGATGCCAATTTGATCAAAGGAAATCAGTTTACCCGTTTTGCTATGCATTACGCCCTGCAACAAAAATACCGGATACCTTTTACCCCTAGCAGTAGTCTCATGACTTTGCCGGAGTATTATAATAAGTTTAATTTATCTGGTGATATCCGCAACAATCAATGGCTGGTAGGAAAGCAGTATAATGCGGATGGCAGCCCGGTTATCATTAATACCACCAATGTGGGGTTAAATAAGGATTATAAAGGAGCAAATCCAACCGAACGGGTGGCTTGGCACCTGGAAATATTCCCGAACCTGACGCTGGAAAATGAAGCTTCGATGGATATTGGGAATGATATATTGAGCCAGGCCTACGGCGTACGTTCCATAAAATATGCTCCGGATCCTAATGCCAGCACCGATAGAAATCAGAATAACGATATGCCCGTATTCCGGTTAGCTGATGTGCTACTAATGAAAGCCGAAGCTATTTTGCGCGGTGCCACAGCTACTACCGTGGGCGGTGAGCTGCAAACCCCGGTAGTATTGGTTAATAAAGTCCTGGCGCGGGTAAATGCGCCTCAGGTGGCAAATATTGACCTGGCAGGTTTATTAGAGGAACGGGCCAGGGAACTGGCTTGGGAAGGCTGGCGCCGGAATGACTTGATCCGGTTTGGCCAATTTGAACGACCTTGGGGCTTTAAAACCGATAGTGATCCCAACAAACGAATATACCCTATTCCGGCCACTGAACGCTCCCTAAATCCTAATTTAACCCAAAATCCCGGTTACTAACATCTAAAAACATGAAGCTTATAATATCCCTTATTTTTAGTCTATTTCTCTACGGCTCTGTTTTTGCACCAGATAATACAATAAAACAAAAGCCCCAAAACTTTATTAAAGTTTTGGGGCAGGAGAAAGCACTAGATAATTTACCCCTTAATCATATTCAGGTTATTGGTTCGCACAATAGTTATAAGCAGGCTATTGATCCTCCTTTATGGCAAATGCTAAAAAAAACGGATCCTAAATTAGCGGCCGGCATTGATTATAGTCACATCAGCATTTTGGAGCAGCTTAATATGGGCTTATCTAATTTGGAGATCGATATCTATGCCGATGCCAAAGGAGGGAAGTATGCCCACCCCCAAGGCTTGGATATGGAGAAAGGCCAACCAGGGGTTAAGCCCTACGATCCGGAAAAGCAGATGCTGGAACCCGGGTTTAAGATATTTCATATTCAGGAAATTGACTTTAGAAGTTACTACTTAACCTTTAAAAGCTGCCTGCAGGATCTGGAGAAATGGTCGGACGCGCATCCGGGACATAATCCCATCTTTATTACCATGAACGCAAAAGATCAGGCCATAGATAAACCAGGTTTTACCATACCGGAGAAATTTACCCCAGAAGTATTTGCGCAATTAGATAAAGTAATTCAAGAAGAACTGGGTAAAGATAAATTAATAACCCCGGATCAGGTAAGAGGAAAATACAACACCTTAGAAAGTGCCGTGCAGCAGGGGAATTGGCCTAAGTTAAAGGAAGCCAAAGGAAAGTTTCTTTTTGTTTTGGATGAAAATGATGAAAAAAGAACCACTTATATAAAAGATCACGCTTCTTTAAAGGGCCGGGTACTTTTTGCTAATGCCGAACCAGGAACCCCGGAAGCAGCCATTATCATTCTGAATAATCCGAAGAAAGATTCCGACAAGATTAAAGAATTAGTAAAAAAAGGATACATTGTTCGTACCCGGGCCGATGCTGATACCGAACAAGCCCGGAACAATGATAGAACGCAGTTTGAGGCCGCCTGCCAATCGGGTGCCCAAATTATTACGACCGATTATTACCAGAAAAGCACCCATTTCGCTTCTGATTATCAGGTTAGTTTTGATGGAAATAAATACTTGCGTCCTAATCCATTATTTGTAAAATAATTATCTGTTGTATAATAAAAGACAATTTAACCTAAATCAGGCGGGCACTAATAAACGAATAAAAAAGGAGTGTCCAGGCAAAATTTAAGATTGTAACCTTTTGTACCGCAGTATTATTTTTTTGTTTTAGGATATTGATTTACAAATATTCTAATAGCAAAAAAGTATTCCATAGCTAAACCGCCTAACTCCGTCATGTTGTAGAATACGAAGAATTCCAGAAGAATCTTATGACTTACCTAATTAGAAGATTTTTACAAAATGGCGGAGTTAGGTTTGATAGGGTAAGTAAGTTTAAGCTTGCTATCGAATCTTGTTAATCCGAAGTGGTATAATTATTTACCTATTCTTTTTGCAACTAGTTGATTTTTTGAATGAAAAAGAAAATTCATGCGCTCTCTAGCTTTTTGCTGGTACTTTTTTGGGTCTTAACATTATCCAATTGTACCAATATAAGGAACCGGAATCTAAACAGGGGGGAGAGTACCGCTGATCCTTACAAAACTGCCCTAGACGACAGCACCTTATTTAACCAAAAATCCCCCTACATAATGCCTTACAACCGCATTATTGCGGCAGCAGGAGAATCGGTGCGTTTTGGGGAGGCCGATTTGGAAAACCATAGCTTGGATGCGGTTTTGATGCCGGATGCCCAAACCATTGTAGTAGAAGACCGCTTTGGATTAGCCTTTTTCGATGCGAAAACCCATCGGTTGATTGACCGGTGGAGCTACCGGAAAGAAGAAAAATACCAGGGCAGCATGAGTACTTTTTCCGGTATTAAAACTTTGGTTCATAACGATTCTACTTTTATTTTCTGGGGAGCCGGGGGCAAAGGAAACCCTAATTCCTATCTGATGCAGGCATTTTGGGATGGCCGCCACGCTAAATTTATTAAGGCTATTTCTTTCGAGCCAATACCTCCGGCTACTATTGCTTTACCCAACGAAGTGGTGGTCAGGCTTGAAGCTGGTCAGCTATATGCCTACGTAATTTTAAATGGGAATAATCAATTGGTAAAAGTCCGGGTGAAAGATAGTAAAGTGATGTGGGCGGCTCCAACCGGAGTAGCTCCCTTTGGATTAACCCTCATCCAAAACAAAGCCTACGTAACCAACTGGGCAGGTTCGGTTCCAAACGCAACAAGCAAGCTAGAAACCGCCGGCATTCCCTGGGGAAGCGCTTACGTTGATCCCCGGACGGGGGCAACTGCTCAAGGAACAATATCTATTGTGGATATCAGCAACGGAAAACCTTTAAAAGAATTAGCGGTAGGTTTGCATCCCAATGCCCTTATTTCAAGTCCGGATAAGCAGTTTGTGTATGTTGCTAATGGTAACAGTGATTATATTTCGGTTATCAATACCCAAACAGAAACCGTAAGTGATTCTATTTTTGTGGGGCTATTCCAACAAGGTGTTGGTTATATCGGCAGTACGCCAAACGGTTTGGCTATTGACGGTCTGGGCACTACTTTATATGTGGCCAATGCGCTGGATAATGCTATTTGTGTAGTAGCGTTAGGCAAAAAAGCTTCTTCTAATGGGAAAGGGCAAAGTAAGATTAACGGATATATTCCTACCGAAGCCTATCCTTCCGGAATTGTCCTGCTCCAGAATGAACTGTTCGTAACCAATCTGGAAGCGACCGGAGCCAGGATCGCTCAACCGGTAAGTCAACCATCCGGCAATAAAAAAACTTCCTCATCGGGGCAAATAGCTTTTAATTCGCATAAACAACTGGCCTCGGTTTCTTTTATTCCTATACCCAATGAAGCGCAGCTAAATGCGTATACCGCAAAAGTAAGAAGACTGAATCATCAGTTTAGATTAACTTTATCCGAACAATTACCCCGCCCCAATATTTTGCCTAAACCCGTACCCGAACGCATCGGGGAGCCTTCCGTTTTTAAATACGTCCTCTACATCATCAAAGAAAACCGAACTTATGATCAGGTATTAGGTGATGTGCCCCAAGGTAAAGGAATGCCTTCCCTGTGCATTTTTGGGGATAGTGTAACTCCCAACCAACACCAATTAGCGAAGGATTATATGTTAATGGATAATTATTATGTATCAGGAAAGTCATCGGCCGAAGGGCACCACTGGGCTAATGCTGCCATGGTGACTGACTATACCCAAAAGAGTGTCCGGGCTTGGTTCAGAAGTTATCCGCACGTGCTCAACGATGCCATGGTTTATAATAAAAAAGGTTTAATATGGAACAATGCTTTGGATCACGGCAAAACGGTGCGCATGTACGGAGAAGCTATTACATGCGAGTTTGATACCAAAACGTACGACTGGGTTAAATTATACCAGCTTCGAGAACAAGGAAAAACCTTTCCCTTCCGTAATACCAGTACGATCTCCCGGGTTCGCCCGATTATGGCTACTTCTTTCCCAGGCGGAGATAACGCAAGAGTGAGCGACCAGATGCGGGCCGATGCTTTCATTAAGGAATTGCAGGAAACAGCAGCCCGACCAGGTGGCCAATTACCGAACCTGATGATTATGGCCCTGCCCAATGACCATACGGCGGGCTTGAATCCGGCCTTTCCCACTCCAAGATCCATGGTAGCCGATAATGATCTGGCTGTGGGAAGAATTGTGGAAGCCGTCATGAGCAGCCGGTTTGCCGATTCAACCGTTATATTTATTTCAGAAGATGATTCGCAGGCGGGTTGGGATCATGTATCGGCCTATCGCACCACCGGTTTTGTAATTAGTAAATATTCCCGCTTGCAGAAAACGTTATCCACCAATTACAATCAAACTTCCATGATTCGGACGATGGAACAAATTTTGGGTTTGCCCCCCATGAATGTAATTGATGCCACCGCATTGCCCATGTTCGACTGTTTTACAAATTATCCTGATTTATCTTTTAAATATACGGCCTTACCCAACCGCATTGCTTTAAATGAAATGAATCCGGCCCCAGAGAAGTTAAGGGGAGATGCCCTGCGCTATACCAATCAATCTATTAAATATGCATTCGAACAAATTGACCGGGGACATGATGATCTGCTGAACCGTATATTATGGTTTTCAGTTAAAGGGAAAAAGCATTATCCGGCTAAGTTGGCGGGCGATGCCGAAGAAGAGGATGAAGATGATTAGTAGTAAATCTTTTACTTTTCCTTGTTTAGCTAAAAGTGCATAACAGCGGCTAAGCAGGTAAGATAGCAGATACTTAAGTTTTCTTTAAACTTGTCTTCTTTATAAACATTTTGCTTGAGCTTCCTCTTTCAAACTACCTTGAGTTTAGCTTTCAGGTAATAGCGTACAAATTGGTGCACATGCTCATAGCTCAATTCAATACCATGCTTTTCTCAGAGCCACTGCCAGATCTGTTTATAGGAAGTAAAACTGTTAAGCTTGGCTTTAATTTCTTTAAATGCTTTGCCGTTGATGAGAGAACCTGTCTTTTTATCCATCTTTAACTGCTGGCCAAAAAGGCTAAACCACTTACCAATGCTTAAGAGCAGATAAAATCAATCACTTAAGTTATAAAACAAATAATTTGGCACATATCTTAAAAGTAGCTAATAGTAATTATTACTAAGAATATGTTTAAGAATTAAGGAGGGTAAAAATAGAAGAACAAAAAAAGGCAGTAGCCGAGTAACTATGAGCATCTAAATCCTAGTTACCATGTCAAATAAGAAACTAAATTTTAAACGCCAGCGCTTCTCTGGCTTAACTACTGCCCAATGTCAATAATACCTACAACCGTTTACAAATCAAAAGAAGCCATTATGGAGCAAACTTCGGTGGCAGACGCTAAGAAAGAAGTAAAAATGTATGCGGGGCCGGATGAAGAAACAGCATCTATAGCGGCCGAACCAATC